>WNFQ01000216.1_pt1 | contig 35491 bp, 28 predicted proteins | sample 5400171 | NCBI WGS metagenome assembly WNFQ01 (sample SAMN13153356, study PRJNA577476) | soil metagenome | isolation source: 20 cm soil under Madrone tree | place: USA:California | collected 2016-06-14
ACGAGCACCGACCCAGGTTTGCAAAACCTCCCGTTGCTCTTCGGTAATTGCCAGTGCTTCACAGGTATCCCACATAGTGACTCGCAGCATATAGCCGTTGAGCTCTATTGTAAAGATATTTCTGAGACACTACACTAGATTCAAGAATGAGAAATAATACCGACTGAAGGGAACGACGCCGTAGATCCGTAGTAATGACAACCCAGACTCTAAAAGTTCCGTTGCATGCTCGCGGGTACAACCCACCGCTGAAACCTACGAAATAGCAAGGATCCAATCGATTCGTCGGACCGAAAGCGAAACTAAAAACGGTTCGGCGCTATTGTAAATGCTTACTTGTGATCTTGGTAGTGCCGACGTGCAAGATCTCTCTGGCTCTCAGGACATGTCTATGCGCCAGCTAGGACCGTGGCCACCGTGTCTGGATTAAGTACCGCGCTTCGTAGATTTCGGGGATCGACGCCCAGTTGTTGGAGCATAGCGGCATGTGCATTCAACTCTGCTTCCCAGTGGGGTCTGAGATGGCTCTGATCGGGTGAGTCCAATTGTTTGGCCGCGTACCGATATCGCGTTATGACGTCGGCTTTCCGACCCTCAGGAACCACAGAATATACGCAAGTATGGGGATTACACTGGAGATCTCCAATACACGGAGGAGGCGCCTCGGCGAGCTTTCGCGGATCAACGTGATTACGAAGACAAAACCCTACGCCCGTGCGGATTTCGGTACCACCAAACTCCGCCAGCTTCTCGATATATTGCTCTCGGGCTTTTCCCTCCAGACCAATGCCTCTGAAGAATCCTTCTGTCCTCTTAACGTGCAACGTGGCGCCGCCGCCGGCAAACCGGCGGCGCTCACCGTACAGATCGTTCGCTATTCTGACCTTTGCGCTTCTAAAAGCCCTGAGGCCGGTTGCGTTATTGACGATTCGCTGTCTTTGCATTCCATATATGGTCGTTGTCGGATTTATCTTGTACGAGCGCTCTGATAGCAATGAGTGGTAGTGCTTCAGTTGTCTCGTAATATATGGAATCCCAACATCTGCTTCCGCCAATTGCAGCGCGAGGCCGTGTCTATACTGATGTGCGGTTATTTCCCAGTCTTTCCAAATTCCTCGCTCATCTATCTTGTCGAGATAGACATTGAGACACCAAGTTAAACCCTTAAGCGTAAGGGGATTCTCATCGCCTCCAACCTTAACTGTATCGAAATTCGAAACCAGGAAGTTATTGAAGTTACAGCGACTCAACTCTTCTAGCGCACCGATGGCATCTTCAACGATAGGTATTGCAACCCATTCGTCCCGGTCGATTGGCAAGTTAGACGGCACACCCTTGATTAACGTAGATTTAATGAGCGTTATTCCGTTACGTTTGATCAAGCAACCGCGCTGAAGGCTAGCTAATTCGCTGTACCTCATGCCGGTATACAGAAGGATGATCTGAAAAGCCGCAACACGAACGTCAAAGAGAAACTCTGAAAGAATTCGAGGTTCGAAGCCGAATGCTTTAACGAACCTTCTTGTGTGAACAGAAACCCAACCGGGCCCCTTCAAGCGTAAGATCTGACGTCTCCCGAGGTAGCTGTTATACATCTCTCTGAATCTTGGCCAATTACGTTGGATTGACGCAGCTCTCGCTGATTCAGTAGAGGCGTCACGTGTGGCATTACCTAGTAGAAGATGAAACTCAAGTATTAGATCGGCTGAGGTATTCGACAATAGTGCGAACAAATCGTCAGGTAGCGATGGAATAGGTTCGTCCTCTTGTCGTTTCGGCCAATGAAGTCTTTTTATATCGTACGTGCTCCACTGTAACCGGCCGTGTTTGAGATTCACTTGCACAACCTCGCCGGCGAGCAACATCAAGATCACTTTCATGTCGCGCAACGCATATGGGTAAGTCTCAATGGCCTTTCGAATATCAACCAAGGTAACGTCGCTTAATTTTGTAATCCGGTTCCGAGGTTGATCCCGAAGTCTTTCCAGATAGATGTGCGACAAAAAATTAATGCATCCTGCAATCTCGGCAACTATGGTTATCGGTTTCTTGATGCATTTTCGTTTTCCCCGAATAAGCCATGGGAACAGGCTCGTAATATAAAACGCACGTCTTAGATCCTCCAAGATGTCTTTTGGCAATTGCGGAATGAACCGGCGACGATTCTTTGCAGGGCTTTTCGCTTTTGAAGTCAGAGGCCTAACGCCAACCGTCACCGCGGACCAATCAAAGCGCAGTTTACATTGGCCGACGACTTTGAATCGCTCATTGTTTTCGTCAAACCAATCCCACAGGTTGTCCCCAAATCGCGACCGCTGGGTGACGGGTAAATCAGGATGAAAAGTGAATTGCCCGGACACCAACGCTTGTTGGTCGTCGTAAGCGTAAGCGTATGCGGTTGAGCGCTTAGCCATTAGTTAGGTTCCACACTTCGCGAGATGAATGAATCCAAGATGTCGAATTCCTGGAACTGAGCCAGATTAGTTGCCCACTCAAGCGTCTCTTTCGCGAAAAGAACTCCAGGCGCTAAGATCTGATCTAGAAGCATTCTTGTTTTCTGATACAGCTCGCCTTGTCGAGGAATCTGAGACACGTTCGTCAACGCTCGATCAATCTCGTTGCAATAAGCAACCAGCCTGGGAAGATTCATTTCGGTGATTAACACGTTGTCACAGGAGAGACACATGTTGAAGTATGAGCAGGCGTCTCCTTCATGATAATTGCCACTTCTGCGCACGACCTCCGGGGGATCGTACGGATTCTTGCAGTGACAAACTGGCGCTTTGAAAATGAATTTGCCGGGCGAAGCTCCTCTTGTAATGGCGATAGGCAATGGTTGTCGCTCATAATCTTCCTTGTTCTTCTTGATCATGATTAGCGCTTTTTCGATCTTGCGATGGAAATCACCGGCCCACTTGAGCCGATCTATGTATGAAAGAGTTGTGGTTATCGATGAATGTCCGGCGATCGCCATTATGTCGAAGAAGTCGTAGCCCTGGGCCACCATTTCCGTGATCTTGGTAGGCCGAAAGCGCGATAAATTAAAACTTAAACGCTTCCCGTTATCCGCTCGCAGGTCATGTTGTTTGATCATTTTTTGGGTCCAGTGCGTAATCGTGGTTAGGGTTACCCTCTGAACCACGTGCGTTGAGCCGCCCTTCCTGGTTCGCCGTTGTGGTTCAAACAGGAACAGATACTCTCGATCATCCTTTCGTGCTCGTTTCGCTAGGGGTTCCGTTAACTTAAGTATCGCACCGATCGAGTTGCTAATGATCCGTGATTGTCGTTGCTTGAGACCAAGTGACTCTTGCTGACGGTCATCATAGAGCGACGTGTGCAGTTCTTTCTCTCCACCGCTTCGGGGCTTCATATAGTCGAGAAAAGGCAATCCAGTGAGAGGATGAGCCTCCTTGAAGCAATCCCGTTTGAGGGATAACACCGATTCAACGTTCAACCCCGTTTCGGAAGTGAGTTCAACCAACAGTGGCATAATAACGTCGCTGTCGATGGAATATGAGACTCCCCAATTGCGGTAGAGCGATCTTAGTCCGCCGTAAAGAAGTCTCGCGGTGAGGCAAAACTGGAGGTGCTTACGATTATTGCGTGTCGCTGAAAACGGAATGCACCTTAAAACATTCTCGAAATACCAACGAAGATTATCTTCTTGCGGCACAGTTTCGTTCTTCTCGTTTAGGCCCCAACACTTCCAACCTTCTCCGAACAATTTCTCACCACGCTCCGAATTACTCTTATTCACCTTCCGCGGGTCTTTGCCCCTGCCAGTCGGCAGGTAGGGTTTCAGCAAATCCTTGGAGAATCTGATCATCGGACCTACCGCCTTGAATATTTGCTCGTATTCTTCAAGGGAGTACGCAGAGCGGGAATCCGTCTCCCGAACAGCTTCGGACATGGGAACGTTTATTACTGGCTTGTCTATATACGAATGCTCGTATGCGTGCTCCATAGTTTGCCGTAGGGCACTCATAATGTTGGTAATGGAGTGAGAACTGCGATAACCATCATGGCCAGCAATATTCGTAGCATCGAGCCAAACCTTGACTTTGTGAAGAGCAAATACATCCCATTCGCGTTCAACAAAAAATCGCGGATCCTTCTCAAGCTTCGCATTGTAGTTGTGGGTGTGCTTTAGAAAACGCTTATAGAATGCGAGCGCCGTAAGGTAGTTTTCTTGGGTCCCCTGGTTGGAATACAACGAGCTCTTGTCCTTAAAGATCCAATCGAGCTGGCGATATGGGTTCTCCTTTGTCGGAGTGGGTAGATGAGCTTGAAAATCTAGAACGTCTTCCATTTGCTACACCAGGGCCGTAGAATATTTACCTTGATCCTTAATTACACCCAGCTTTGTCATGCGTAACTGCTTTTCCAATCGCTGGCCTTCTTCAGTGAGCCCACACACTTGTTGTTCGAGGGTGCTTATGATTAACGAGGATTTCGATCGTTCTTCCTCGAGGTGTTGTACTTGATCGAACAATCTTCCGTTTTGGTCTTGGTAATTCCGAACTTGCTTTATTAACTGACGCTCTCGATTTTGGTCAATCTCAGATTTGTTCGGGCTTTCTTCGTGCAGATCTTTCTCTCTCGATCTGCGTTCGTCCTTGATTCGCTTAAGCTGCTCGATCGGCCATCGTCTGAGACTCAGTGTTCGGCGGGAGCATTGCGCCAGTTTTGCTAGCGTCGCCTGCGTCGGGTTCAAAGCCTTGCTCTTTCGAATTGACTCCAAGCCTTGTCGGATGAGGACAGTCATCTCGTCAAAATCGCGTTGGTTTCTATCGTCAAATGGTAGGGCTTTCAGTCCGGCTGGCATTTAGCCTCCTCAACGATCATTAGCTATTTCGATGGCCTCTCACTTCGCTATGCCTTGCCGGCGCAAGATAAGTGGCGTCGAAAATCCGTTTCGCTTCATCGTACTTTTCCGTAACGACACGATCAGAGCTGAGCTTCGCCAGTACGGCTGGAGGTATAACGGTGTAGATTTCAGATGTGGTAATGGATTTGTGCCCGAACAGTTGTTGAACCAGAAAGAGTTTGTCGAAGTAATCTCGGCCAAGCTCAGACCTTAAGATGGAAAATGCGGCGCCGTGTCTAAGTCTGTGCGGGGAGAATAAACTTGCCTTTAAATTTGTTCGTACGGCTGCCAGGTCCATTTGAGATCGGATATTTCTTGGGCAAATTGACCGGCCATTCACCGATAGAAATACAGGCTTATTTGGATCCCCGTGTTGCCAAAAAGGAGAGAAGCGATACTCCACGGTATTATGGTATCTGCTAATTCGAGCCAGGACCGGGCTTGAAATAAGTGCATCTCGTTCTTTGGTCTGACCACCGGGACCTTTCGATCCCTGAATGGACACTGGGTAATACTTCAGACCCTTTGGGTAAAGAGTTGGATCCGGCAGATCTCGTTTGCATAGGCGCTGCAGCTCGGATATTCGAAGACCGGTATCGAATAGGGTGTGAGCTAGACAGCGTTCGCTTTCGTTGTGGTAACCAGTGAGCAGACGGATCATCATCTCTTCAGAAATGTACTGCGGTTTCCTCCGATGGGGAGCCGGCGAAATTAACTTTCCTGTCTTGTAAGGTGTGTTCTCAAGAGTGCGAACCCGACCGGCTTCTTGAGTTGTAAGCCATTCCAGAAACAATTTCATCGCGATCTCTCGATTGCGTAGTGTGCTGCTTTTTAGGTGTATTGCTTTTCGGTCCAAAATCCACTCTTGTAGATCGCGACGGCTCACCGCAACAAGCACGTCGTCGAGAGACAATCCTTGGTAACGTTCACTCTCACAAAGCCAAACGAGGAAATCCTTTGCGTTATGCGCGTACTGCTTGACGGTTAACGGTGAGTATCGGGGTTCGAATGAGATAGCTCGCACCCAACGAGTAGGGTGTTCGACTATGAATCCATTCTGAAAGAAAGTATGAATAGTTCGATTATTGTCGCGCGATGGCGGCGCCGACTTGGGTGGGCTGCTAGTCAACTGAACCAATTCAATCAAGCTGCGTGACATGATTCTTGCCTTAAATAAGTGCCTGTGAACTCTACGTTGCGTCTCTTTCTTCTTATACTTGAATTCCCTCCTGTCCCAGATATCTTTTTCGGATGAAAAAGTATGAAAAAGTCGGAACCGACGCCTACATTTCTTTCGCTCCATCAAAAGGTCCCGGAATATCGTCCCAATTCGCTTTTGTTTGTTTCCATCTGCTCCTGAATGTATTCAGATTCAAACCCATCTCTAGGGCTACCTGCTTTTGGCCCGGTTTGACACCGTCTCGAATCCACAGCTTGTTGTGAACGCGGACGACTGTCTTATAAAACTCTATTGCATCCATAGGCGTGCGACCCCATCGGGCCGGCGCGCCGTCGAGTATGCTGGACGCACGTTGATAGAATTTGTTTAGAAGGGAAAACCCTCCGCTGAATCCTTCCAGGCCGCCCAACAACAGAACATCTCGATCTCTCGCTGGAACCCACCTTCTCTCAAGATAAGGAAAGCTTGGTGAATAAGGACTCATCGGCCGCGGAGGAGCTAAACGTAACCGCGTCAGAGGCTGTGAATACACGCGCGTTCTCCAAATTGCGATGTCTTCACATGTTGAATCATTCCAAAAGTTCGGTTGCCATCGTTTGGGTAACTCACGTTCAACGTCTTCAGGTACCACTGAGTCTAAAAATCTACCGAACAATTCAACCGTGAAGAGTTGAGATTTCCTATAAGTTTCACCAGTCGTATTCGTATAGTCTCCACCTCCTAAGAAGCACGAGTAATATATTGCCTGCGGGACATTAGGCATGCCCAAGTCCCACAGGACTTGGCGCAACAGCGGATAGTTTGACAAGATGATAAAGCGTGGCTGCTCAACGGGAATCTGATAAACGGCAACCCGGCCATCTGCCGCGACCCAGCTCTCGGCCGCCACTGGCTCTTCCAACGCGTCCATCGAATTGGCAAGGATAGTTTTGGCTATTAGCTTTGCCTCTTCGTGTGTCACGACGGGATTGCCTTCAGACGATGGGGGTCCAGTTCTTGAAAACTTCCCACCTTTCTCTGACATTCTGTCTCGTTTTCTCACTACCCACTTTTCCTCTTGAACACGCATTTTGTGAAAACTAGCGAACGCTTACAGGTCGTAGAGTTCTGAGTCAAGCCTGCGAGTAGAAGATCGCAGTATCCAAGCGCATTATGAGGGGTGGTGCGGGTTGAAAGCTTGGTCGGGGACGCTAGTCTGTCGAGGATATTCCTGGTAGACGTGAACTGCTCGCCTAAGCATCGCGCGGGCTAGTCATAGTATTAATCGCGACCCACAGCGGCTAACTTTCAGTAAATGACTTTCTTGGTCTTGTTTCGCTCAATTTTCGTAAGATACTCGGTTATGTGGCCTTCGCCGATTACTCGTCTTTTTCCTGATTGGTAGTATCCCAGCTTCCTGTTATCGAGCAGCAGTCTTACACCCGACGGGCTAATGCCGATGATTACGGCGGCTTCTTTGATTCTAAATTTCTTTTCCGTGATCTTGCTCGACATATTCAGCTTATTCGGTGAGGATAACCGTCCTCAGTGACACGGCACATCTGCCCTCCAATGAGGCGAACTAGTCATGATTGCTTCCGATGTGTCCTCGGCTCCTCTTGTCAAAAACAGCTTTCTCAAACGCTTCAACTTCGCTGCGAAGGAATCGAACAGCCTTACCGAATCGAATCGGGGTCAATGCTTCAGAACCGCAGTTTCCGTGGTGGATGCTGCTACGTGAAACGCTCCAGCGAACAGAAAGCTCAGCAACGGAGATGTACCGTTGTTCGAAAGCACGTGACTGTTTGTGAAATACCTAACGATGACGGCTCAGTCGAGGAACAAGTTCCCACCCTTGAGTCATTGCTTCTTCCGCTTCGCTTTTACAGAACTTTCTTCTGTAGGTAGTAGCTCCACAAAAACCTTTTCCCAAAAACGTTCGAGAGCAGATATCATTTCTTCTGTTGGCTCTTCATCGACCAACTCAATAGCTACTTCTTGATTGACCAACCCAAACGCATCTGGCGGGCAGTTGCGACCAGGACGAGCTATCTTTTGCGAAGCCAAAACTGGGATCCGATTCTAGAAACGGTTTTCACAGACCCAACATGTCACGAAGTCATTTTTTATGGCGATCCGTAACGCTGAATCTGATAAAGCGGCACTACATTACTTCTCCCATTGGACGTGCACTTTTCGCGTGTCTGTCACGCGCTTTCTGTGCTTGTCGTTCCTGGCGTTCAGCTAGCGCGATTACTTCTTCTAGAATGAAACGCACCTGACGTCGCCCATTGCGGATTTGTGTAAGACCGTCCGTGCCGGCGCCGCGGTTATACACAGTCTTTACGGAGCAGCCAATGATTTCAGCTACACGCTTGGCGCTTACTCGAGTTTTTTGCTTGATCAAAGTCATTACCTTACGCGATCGCATATTGAAACGATCACCGTCGGTGACTCTCTGTCATCGGCTCTCTCTCAACCTGGGCCAGGTACTTGTTCAGGTGTGGTTGACTGATTAGCCGGCGACGACCGACTTGATAGAAGCCGAGCGTCCGGGTTTCGAGAAGTCGTTCGACTGTTGAGCTATGCACAGACATCAATTCAGCTACGGCATCAATAAGAAAAGGCAGCCGCGATCGTTTTTGCTTCGGTTGTTTGTGACATCCGTCCTGTCGAGGATGCGCTACTCTTCCTTGACCCCATACATCTTCTTGGCGCCCTCACTATACATGAACCACCAGCTGTAGATTGCGGCAGGCCAGAAGATCACGAAAAGCACCACGACGGACCACAACGCCAACTTCCTACCCACGGGCTTTTTTCGGCGAATCGTGAACGCCGCGGAGATAAATTAGGAGCGCTGCAGGCAACAAGACGACAGCAATTAAGGCGATCGTCTCAATTTGTCGTCTGTGGCCTATCACCCAGGGCGAGACGAAGAGGCCAAGTACTAAGAACATACCAATCGCCAAGTGAATGCCCGCAAGAGTTTCGTTGTGGTCTTTTGTGGACACGTGATGTCTCGACCGTGCTCTACCCGACAAACCTAGAGTTTGCTATCTTATGGACAGGAACTCTTTGAACTTGCTCATCGCACGATGCCAGAGCCCTCCGTAATTACGAGCGATGGAGGCTGTCGCTAAGAGCCATAGGCTCGATGAAGCGGCAGATCATGGGTTCGGGCGTATTTTAGAGACGTACATCTCTAAAGGCAAGGATTTAGACCGGACAAATCAACACTGCTTTCTCAGGAGGGAATCCTGAGATGGCAGGGAAAGAAAAAAGTCGGCAGAGATCGAAGTCTAAGCGTTTAAGACCAGCAAGGCTTGCTGAGAAGCTGCTGCTAATTCGCCAGCAATTAGGACTTTCACAGGGTGGGTTGGTCAGGCATCTCGGCCTAGAAGGCCAAATTGGACGTGATTATGTTTCTAAGTTTGAGAACGGACTTTTGGAACCGACTCTCGATGTTTTACTCGCTTACGCACGCGCGGTATCTCGTAACAAAAGCGGGGATGTCCTTGAAGCAATTATCGATGACGAAAAAGACATCCCATTTAGGGCTTCTAACAGGTGACAACAGAAGGGTCACGTACACCTGAAAAGCTGCTGAAAATCCGGGTTCATTTGGGGCTTTCTCAGAGTGATCTGATCAGATATTGGGTCTTAGAGAGCAGATTGAACGAGATTACATCTCAAAAAATGAGCGAGCGATTTTGGAACCGACCCTTGACGTCCTACTCGTCTACGCGCGCGCGGTTTCAACGACCGGGCGCGGCGAGTTTCTCGAGAGACGATAATCAATGATGAGATGAATCTTCCCACATCCATCCCTGCAGATCGCAAAACGAAGTCTAGGTGAATATCGTTACTCTACACGTTGAGTTAGCTTAAAATACTCCGCATGACGGCTAACCACGAAATCCAAGAAACATATATTCAACGCCCACAATCACCTGAAGTGGAACATATCATGAGTAAGTCGATTCATGATGTGTTGAAAATTCTACTTGCCGAAGGCTACCTCTATCAGAATCGGTCAGTAGATCTGACGGGCGTGCTTGCAAAAGCGGATGGCAATTTCTCGACCAAGGCACTTGCGGATGAATTCATGCATCGACCGTGGATTCCGTACAGTCAAAATCGAGGATTCACTACCTTCGAACGCGACTTCACAAAGCTAACACCAAGCGACCCGCTCCAGGCGCCTCTCCGAGAGATGCGTCTCATGTTCTTAATCCCGACAATCGAAACATGGTGTGGGCGATGCAAAGGCAAAGAACTACACGACTCCATTCCTCACCTGGCCATGAGCCCCTATCACATTAATCCAGAGGCGATCAAAGAGCCGCTTGGCTATCAGACCATACTGTTCAATTTTCAATGTCAAAAATGTAAGTCTGCGCCAATTACTTTCTTGATCAGGCGCGAACTTTTGAAATTGCAGGTTTGTGGGCGAAGCAGTCCATATTTTCCGGTTGTGCCGTTCGAGATTCCCACCCGGCTCAGCGATGTTTATCGAGATAGCGTCCGCGCCGCGACATGCGGTGACGTCGCAGGAGGCTTTTATCATCTTCGAACGCTAGTGGAGCACCATATGAAATCCACCTGTGGTATCGCTTTTAACCAGCAAATTGACGGCTCAGAGCTTTGTCAGCTTTACAATAAGAGTGTTGATCGGGTCGTTGCAGAACGAGCTTCATTGACTAAGATTTTCAGTGACTGTAGCCATAACTTGCACGGCAGAACCGGCAGCCAAACGGATTTCAGCGCTGCTCTTCAATTAATCGAAGGCCATTTCCGACTGATCGAAAACCTAAAACGGTTGGGTGGCAGTAGCTAGCAAAAGAAAATAACTGATTTGCGTCCGACTCGCTTGACAGCTAACAGCGTTTGCGCAACCCTCAGCACTACCCATCTTTATGACCATGTTTCTTACCAAGGCCTGGGGTTTTTCGTCGCCCTCTGGCCCTCTCCAATTTGGCCTCGCCGGCAAAAGAGAAAGCGCACGTCAGGTTCTGAAACCAGGCGACCTGGTTGCCGTGGCGGGAACGAAACAAGGACCAACCGCTCCACAAGACCAAGGACGACTCCTCGGTATTATGGAACCAACAACGGAGCCGGTCGCATCTTTGGATTTCGACATCGAAACCTTTCCCCACGATTTTGAGAACGGCGAATATAAATGGCCCTACGCTTTGATCATTCACAGGGCCTGGATGTTTGTAGATGGTCCACGGCTTGACCAAGTAAGCTCACGCAGATTCAACATGGATGCGGCCTCAGGAATCGTTCCATTACATGCCGAGGAAGAGGATCGGATACTACAACTTCCACGCACCGAGGTCCCGGTTCTAACTTCACTGAAAATCCAGGCACGGCTCGAAGGCGCTGAAGTAGCCCGTCTCCGCAATGCGCCGCCGCCGTCAACAATGAGAAGCGGCATCATGCACCTCAGACGTGCCCCAGCTTATACATACGCTATGCAGATAAACGGTGCATCTGAGCTTGCCTTCAAAATTGGTTGGGCGTTTAACTACACGGCGCGCGCGCGTGATTTCAACTTATATGCGATGCCGAGTCTTGGCGGCCTGTCCTACACAGTAATTTACTTCGAGCTTTGGGAAACCGCCCGCAAAGCGTTTCAAATGGAACAGCACTTACTTAAGTCCTTTGACAACAGAAGACATACCGCGAACCGCGAGATTCTCACCGGAATATCGCGCGCTCAAGTCGACTTCGCCTGGAGCGATAGCGTGTTGCAACTTCGAAGGAGTTCCCGCTCGGGATCAACGAGCACGCGCCCAAGGCTCGAATTTGACGTTGACTGAGGTTATTTCAACAAGTTGGGAGTCCACAAATTCCGCATCGGCGGGATCAAACAATACAATGTTACTTCCGCCTGGATTCATCGCGCTTGGATACCGTATACCATCAAAGCCAGCACGGCGAACAGCATCCGTCAAATTCTGAGAAGGAAGATATGTAGTGTCGTCGTCGCTTCTCCGAAGTGGTGTCTCCAGATCCCGGGCAAACGCTGCAAATAATGCCTGCGTCTCGACTGCCATCCGCAAATCGTTATCAGTAAATGGATTAATTGCGGGTCTTGACATTACCAAATCTAAAAGCTTGAGATCTCGTTTTGCCTTGAACCGACCGAGTGAAACAAAGAAGCCTTGCGCAGGCCTAACTTCGGCGACTGCAGTTGCATCTTGGTCGGCGCAATAGAAGACGACCTGATCCTTTCTATTTGCTCGCCCCGCGGATGCGTTAGGAGGAGCGCCAATTTCACCGTCGCGATACGGCTGCTCAGCGATACTGAACCCACCACGTCTTACCGTGTTGAAGCCGGGACGCGCACGGTAGAGACTGGCTCCTAATGCAAGCGCGTTTGCGATTCTGTTCAGCGTGGCTTTTCCAACCCCAAAAGGTCTTGCCCTGCCGCGGCGAATGATTACCTCTTGCTTATGCTCATCCCACGCATCGATAAGCTTGTAGTCAGCCACGCCTTGGCGTGAGGTGTACAACTCCAACGAGTCGAATACCTCGAGTACGCCTTTTTTATCGCTTCTCCATTCTGAGTTCGTACAGCGAGCATTGAGTATCGCTTCAAGCAAGTCCATACGACGTTCAGTCCCCGAGAGCGTTTCGGAAAAAACGCTCCAGTCCTCATCAATCAACCAATCCAAGGGCTCACCTACGTCGAGCGGATCTTCGACATTCGGATTAAAGTTGTCTGGACCGACGGGCGAATAAATAGTCATCAAATTCCCAAAATAAGGCGACAACGCGCTCACCTCGATTAATGCAACATCCTGCGAACCACAAAATTCGCATGATCCGACTTCACATGAATGTCTGGTTATGTACTGGGACAGCCAAGGATGTTCGAAACATTGTTCGCAGCACAGCGGGCCGAATCGCGCTATGGCGTCCGGGACAGGAGTTGTAAGAGCAAAAGGCTTTGTCATTCGATGTTCATTTGCTCTGGAGCAGCTTCGCTGAATTGTTGTTCAGAGAACAATTAATCCAAACGATCGCCAGATATTTTGGGGCCACAAGATGTAAGCTAAACGTCGCCCGGACCGAGCGTCAAGGGTTGCCCCGCATATACACACAGTGACTTTCATCCTTTTTCTTGACTCGACTCCAGGAGCCGAATATCGTAAACGTTTGATTGATCAATTCAAAGCCAGCGCCACGTAGCCAGGAATAGAATGTAACGCTAGACCTCACGACAGAGAGATGAGAGGCTTTCGCGAAGAATTTGGTGTAAGTCGAAATGCCTCATGGAATCGCATATTGCTGGTCATAAGACATTGACAGTGAATTCGAGCGGGAATAAGCTCGCCCGCGATTGCCGAACTGTTATGCTCTCTGCTCCTACGAATCTGGAACGGCGAAAGATGCGGAACCGCCGAAAGACGTATCCTGAATCATATGGCACAAATCTTCATATCCCACAGCCAAAGAGATGAGGGCATAAAGAACCTTTTTCTTCGGGCATTTCGCGGAGCCGGTGTCACCGACTTATATCGCGAATACGAACAAGCACCACCAGTGGGCGTTACCGCCGAACTGATTGAAAGGGATATTGAGGGGTCGAGTGCTGTTTTCGTTTTGTTGAGCGAAACGGTAGAAGCTCTGCCGTCGGCAAGGGATTGGATATTATTTGAGTGTGGAATAGCTGCAGCAAAGAAAAAGCCAGTCTGGGTCTTTGAGCCTTACTCTTCGTTTGGCAAAATAACAACCACAATTCCTCGTTTCGAGCATTACGTGCGCTTCAACGAAAACGACGCGTGACGAGCTTATCTAAATTCAATAGTTGCGTCATACAATGATGCGCCAATGCTTGGAAGAATTGTAGTAACGATCTTAGGCGCCATGGCTTTTGGCGTACCTGGAGCCGTACCATTTCGGCGTGGCTTCGCGACACTTGGCCAACCATTGAGGTTGATCGGATTGAAACCGAACTCGATTTTAGAGGCCAACTTATTTCATTCTCAGAGCGCCCGCCAGATATCGTAATTATCGATGTAATGCTTCGCTGGACGGATCCGAATGTCGATTATCAAGTGCCCCCTGAAGAAGTTCAAAAAGGAAGGTTTCTATCGTGCGGGGGTACGTTGGGTCGAACTACTTAGGGCGAACTCGAAGACCAAGGATATTCCGGTTGTTCTCTATTCGGTTTTTGATGAGTCCGATTTGGAAGCGGAATTATCGGGCCGACCAGCGAATGTGAGATTTCTTCCGAAATCATCGGAACCATACAGCTTAATCCGATTGGTCGGCTCTTTAGTCGCGGCTCAAAAGCCAATCAAACTGCCACTGACAATGAGTCGGGACGTTTTCATTTGTCACGCCACGGAAGACAAAGATCAAATCGCTGATCCATTAGTTAAGGCGTTTGAGATTACGGACATAACAGTTTGGTACGACAAGGCGGAGATACGATGGGGCGATAGCTTGTTCTTGAAGATAAAAGAAGGCCTGCGCATTTCCAAGTACGTGCTAGCCATCCTCAGTAAACATTCTGTTGGGAAGCCCTGGCCTCTCCAGGAGCTTAACATAGCTCTTAATCGTGAAATACTGACGGGTGAAACGAGAGTGCTTCCTCTTCTTGTCGGGACAGCTGGCGAACGGAAGGCGATATTGGAAGAGTTCGATTTGAAGGACAAGCGACGATATGAAGTATGGACCGGGGACGCTATGGCGGTTGTTCAGCAAGTTAAGGAAAAATTGAAATAGCGGCGCTTGTTCTTGGCTAATTCGGCATAATAGACAATCTCTGACGGGCCGACAGGAAAGGTTTCTTGCTGCATCCGCAGTTGCGACCGGAATACTCCCGCATCGGACGAAATATCGCTTTATGGAAGGTGTGCACTATGTATAATCGACCGGTCCTTAGTTATAACGCCAATGATTTTGGACCTCCTCCTCCTCCGAAGCAACGCGAATCCATGTTCGAGAAGCTTTATAGATTCTTTTTCGGCGATGATATCTTTATCTCATACGCCCGCTCCGATGCGATCCGCTACGTTCCAAAATTGGCTGCCCGCCTTGCGGCGGAGAAGCATATCTGTTTTTTTGATCAGTTGGTTCCTGACCCGAACCAGGACCTGCCGCAAACGCTAAAGAAAAAGATACTAAGGAGCACGGTTTTCGTTCTCATAGGAACCAAGAATGCCGTTTCATCCAATTTTGTTCGCAAGGAAATTGAGTTGTTCCGAAGCACGCATCGGCCATTTATACCAGTGGACGTTGACGGCGCTCTTGTCGATCAGCAGGATTGGAAACACGTACTTGGGATCGCGAAGATTCGTGAAGAAGGCGCGCGTGTTCTTGCCGGCGACCCGTCGCCAGAAGTTGTCGATCTCATCAAAGACTCGTTTCGTTACACGCGCCGAAATCAATGGTTGCGCGCCTCGCTGCTTGCAGGAGTCAGCGTCATTGTCATCACTGCCGCCGTATCACTCTTGCTAATTGGTGCTGCGAGAGCTCAAGTACGACTGGCTGATTCTGCTAAGGCCACTGCGAATCAGCAATTAGTTGCAACAAATCGCCAAGTTGATGAGCAGAGGCAACAACTGGAGAGCCTCAAAGCCGAGACTCACAGGTTGGAGGGCGAAGCCGAAGCCGCTCGCAATTCCGCCAAGGCTTCTGCCGCACAACAGAAAACCGCAGAGCAAGCGAAGCGGCAAGCCCAAGCACTCGAGCGCCAATCCGCTATGCGTGCCGCAGATACTTCGCGACGAGAAGAAGGATCACGTTCGGCCCTGCTCTCGCGCGAACCGGGTAGGGAGGCAGACGGGCTCAAACTCGCAGTCCAGGCAGCGGAGGAAAGCGTCGCCCAAGGAGGCGACATCCCCGGCGAAGTAATGGACGGCATCACGACATCGGTGATGGCCGTCGACTATTCGCTGCCCGTTGACGACACCGGCGCGAGTGGAGGTTATCCTCTCATCTCACCGAACGGCGAAAAGATTCTGGGGCGATTTTCAAACGATCTAGACGAATCAACCCGATTAGTCGTCTGGGACGTGTTGAAAGGCAAGAAAGCCCATGAAATTTTCGTTCCTGCTGTGGTGATGGCGTCCTCTTTCTCCCGCGATGGTAGACGGCTCGCGATACTAAGCTCCAAAGAATCACAGATCAAACTCGATGTGTGGGACTTGCTCGCTCCAGAACCAAAGCGAATCGAAACCGGCTGTAGTGCCAAACATGCTTTAGGTGATGTTGCGCTCGATAACGATGGGAGCCACATACTGGTTGGCAGCACGCAACCGGATTGGTCTATGAACATAACCGTCTGTGAAATCTCCACTGGCCGAGAACAAGCCTTGACGGGGCTGAGCGGCGGTAATCGCGTTGCTTTTACGCCTAACAATGAGCCGGCCATTTACGGATTCTCGGCCGAGAGTCGCGGGGATGAGCCAATAGTTATGGTCTACTTTCCGCTTTCAAGCAGGCAGGTTGTGCTCAAGTCGCCAGGCCAAGGAATCGCTGCCGATTTTGCAGGCTTCGGCGACGATGGTTCGATCATCACGATGATCAGAGACTTCTCGGCGTCTGGCAAGGATCGCGTGTACGTGCAGAGCCCAGACGGCAGCGTCCGTCGATTGGCAGGATATCGAGCAACAGTAATGTCCGCAGCCTTCGTACGCGGGGAGGCGCGCGTCGTTACGGTTAGCGGACGCAGCGTGCGCATTGCCGACACGTGCATGGCGCCGAATCTCGCCGCCTTGCGCGCGCACGGAGGTGCGATTGACATGGTTGCGTTCTCACCAGACGGTGCGACAGTCCTGACGATCGCTGATGATGGCAAGGGACGACTCTGGGACGTTAAGACGGGCAATTTGCGCGGAACTCTCGCGATCACTGATGAGTTGCTTTCTGAGGGTCCCAGTCAGCAGTTTCGGCCAAAACGCGCTGCTTTCCAGGTTGGCGGCAAGCAACTCGTTACGGTAAACGAGAAGGGCGAAATCAAAACATGGGACACAGAAACTGGTCGTTCGATCTGCTCGCTTCTGGATCGCAGATATATTCTTGCCGGAGTCTCATTTCTCACGGGTCGCGACTACCTAATGGCGGCCTACTCTACATCTCCATCGCAGGCTATTAGCGTGGATTTCCTTGAGTCTCGGACATGCAAACTCGTAGAAACCGTCAAATTAGATGAGAAAACAACCACCTTCTCATTCACTGCGGATGGCAACTCAATAATAACTGGTGTTTTTGCCCAAACGCACCTTTGGTTTGGGTACAGCTCGGAGTTGAAATTCTGGGACTTGCGGGAGATTGATTTGAAGCGTGGGACACCAATTCGGCTTGCTTCCGCGGTCATCGCGAGGCCGCCGGGACTATTGCTGAAGTACTTGTTTGACGGCACGCGATTGCTTACTTTGACACAAGATGAGGCAGGTGATTTGTGGGTTTCAGGGAGAAATTTACCCGTTCATTTAGAGATGAGGAAAGGCGACCCATCGCCATTCCTTGTCGCGTTTTCGGCGGACGGTACGCACGTGGCCGACGTGTCTAGGAAAGTGAGGGTATGGGACACGCGTTCCGGAAAGCTTCTCGTAACTTTCGAAGCTGCCGGAATCATAGACTCGAGTATTCCCTTCTCGCTATCACCGGATGGCTCCAAGCTGGTAATTGGTAGTAGCGATCATACCGTGCGAATCTATCCCACTTCACAAGCAGATTTTCTTGGGGCGGCTAAACGGCTGTTAAAGAGGTAACAGTTTTCGCCATTGGATTCGACCACGAGAATGATCTGTTTAGGAATTCAACGCTCCGCCCAAATGACTGTTTCTAGTCTATTCAAACGAGAGTACACTACGCGAGAAAGGCAGCCTAAATGTTTCCAACCAGCCAGCAACAGGTCAAGCGTAAGGTTTTTGTCAGCTATCATCATGCGGGCGACCAAGTGTACTACGATGCTTTTTCTAAGGCGTTCTGCGACACCTATGACGTAATCAGTGACAATTCCCTGGAACGTGAGGTCGATAGTGATGATGTAGATTATGTGATGCGTCGAATACGGGAAAACTACATATCAGGTAGCTCGTGCACTATTGTTCTTGTCGGCAAGGATACGTCCGGTCGGAGGTATGTGGATTGGGAGATTAAGGCGACGCTCGAAAAGGAACACGGCCTGATTGGTGTACAGCTTCCCACAGCACCCGTATCGGCTGAGAAGAAAGTGACTGTGCCCGGACGACTATTTGACAACATAAAAACGGGCTATGCGGTTTGGACAGATTGGAAGAACATCACTTCGGGAGCAGTTACCTGCACTCAGTTAATCGAACAATCAAACGGTCGCGATAAGAAGCTCATTAGTAATTCACGTGAGCGACGACTTAGAAATGCATAAGACCTATGGCGCTCTCAACTCGGCCATTCCTCGTTATCTATGTAGCTTGGCATCCAGATTTTGCGGATGGTGAGGCGATAGCCAAATCTCTTTACGACCATTATAGGCGTGACCTCTATGAGAATGTTGCGGGTGGCGCCGGTCTTAGCGTTATCTACCGCTCAACTCTTAAGCCAGGCTCCAGTACTCCAATTGATATAGATTTCAATGACGCCGAGACGTCAGCGATAGTTCTGCTGCTTGACAGACACTGGGTAACCGATCCGGCTTGGATAACATGGGCACACGATCTTACGAAGCGAGCCGACGCTGCAGGCTTGGCAGTTCGGGTATTTCCTGTTGCAATTGACGAGCAGGCAATACAGCTCGGTGTGGCAGAGCAGGCTGTGCGCTGGGATAAGTGGGCGTCTGTGGCGTTGGATGAGCGTGAGCGCAGGCTAATTGGCAGTCTCACTTACCAGTTTTGTCGTATGTTGCGACACTATCTTGCGCAGTTGAAACACCCGACCAAAGACGAAGAAGCTCTACTTCAATATCTAACTAAGGTAGCCGTTTTCCTCAGTCATTCGAAGCATGATTCAGACGGCGAGCGGATCGCAAACCTCGTTCGCGATAATCTTTATGGCGGTGAGGGGGATAATTTGGCTAGCTTCTTCGACGTACACGATATCCCTGCAGGTCTACGGTTCAATAAGGTAATCTTACAGAAGGTTAAAGTAAGCGCAGTCGTTGCAATCCATACCGATTCATATTCGTCTCGCGAATGGTGCAGACGCGAAATCATTGAAGCCAAGAGGTGGAGCGTACCCTTGGTGGTGGCGAACTGTGTCAGCGACATTGACGAGCGTTCCTTTCCTTATATGGGCAACGTGCCCCTTGTTCGAATGGATCCGAATGCGGCTGACAGAATCGAGTATGTCGTTCGACGTCTTCTCGATGAAATCTTGAAGGATTTTCTGTGGCGTTGCCGAATTGAACTAGTAGCTGGAAAAGCCGGATCGGATGTAACTTTCTTACCGCGCCCGCCCGAGCTTATTTCACTTGCCGCATTGAAGAGCTTAACCAGCGCAACGCTCGTATATCCCGATCCGCCTATAGGCGCAGAAGAGCAACGATTGTTTGAGGTTATTGCACCCGCCGTTCGATTGCGCAGTATGACGGAATGGCTGGCGGAAACGACTATATGAGTTACGAGGAGCCTCTCAGCCAACACGCAGTCGCGATATCTATCTCGGAGAGTCCCGACCTAGGTGTGCTTGGTTTGGGTAATGAACATCTGATTGATTCCATGGCGGAAGTTGCGCGGCATTTTCTCGCGATGGGCGCATGCTTGTTCTATGGTGGTGATCTTCGTCCAGGCGGCTTCACCGAAGTCCTCTTTGAACTCATTGCTCGTTATCGTTGCGACGCGGACTTGGGCGATGAGCGCGTAGGGGTTACCAACGTCCTCGCGTGGCCGGTTCACATAAGTTTCGATACTCCACAATTGCGGGGTTTATCTGCTTCGCTAAGAGGTGTGGCAGACGTTGTTTACTTAACTTTGAACGGGTCAGTGATGTCTCATGAGGACCGGTATCAGATAGAAAAGCGTCAAGCGACAGAAGCGGAATGGTCAGAGGGTTTGACGTCAATGCGGAACTTTGTTACTCGTGCCACTAGTGCGCGAGTTTCTCTTGGCGGCAAGGTTGATGGGTTCAAGGGACGAATGCCGGGCATTGCAGAGGAATCTCTAGCGGCGCTCAACGTTGGGCAGCCACTGTTTCTTTTCGGCGGCTTCGGTGGCTGTGCGCGTGATATCGCCGAGGAACTCGGGCTAGTTCCCCGGACAACACATCGACCTTGGCCATCTCGCGATGCCTTTGCGAGATTTACGTGGGCGAGTCTGAACAACGGATTGACAGTAGAAGACAACTCTATTTTGGCGTCGACTGTTCATGTTAATCAGGCGATGACACTAATACTTCGTGGCTTGCTGAGACAAGAAACCAGCTGACTACACCGGCCAGGCTTAGAGGGACCTAAAATTGCGAAAAAAGGAGCCACGTCAGCCAACGTTGAGTTAGTTACGGCGCTCGTTCCGCTTGCGGAAATGTTTGGCTAGACGAGCAATGTGCGCTCAGTAAAAGGGGCGCGGCATCTACATCGGACATTTGGAGTGTTCGAGCGAGTACCGGCTCGTCAGATAACTAAGATAATCTCTAAGGCTGCGGACTGTTCAAGCCTGAATCTGCCTAAGTTTTTCCCCAACCGTAATATGACGAGTGATGCACTCATTAGCGTGATTCACGAGGCAGTCATTACAGAGGAGTTGTCCACACGTCACGCACTGCTCAATTTCAAGGACTAACATAGATTGGCTACAGCGAGAACATTTCGACCGACACTCGATACACAAGATTTCGTTCGTTCCGTTAATCGCTAACAAGAGTTTTCGATGAACAAGTCGCTCGCAATTGGTGCAGCACAGAAGCGTGGTCTCGCTCGTTTCGTCACATATTGCACACCTAATGAGAGTTCCTTCAGTGATTTCACGGCTGTGCCAAACACAGAGTGGACTCTGACACGATCGGCAAATGTTGACATGCCGATCGCATATTATCCGATTACAAACCGCGCACCATTGACTATGTTCGTAACAGAAGTATTGCATACAACGCTTGCACTGAAAGGAATGATCACGGCAACAGTCCGCGCCGCATGCCGCACAATCGAAGCCGTAGCATCGTTCGCATACATGAGAACCGCAACTAAGGCACTCCACTGAATGTTTGTTGCACGCGTGGCCTCCGCAACGATCGCAACGCTTGATACAGGCCATACACAGAACGGTCCCGCAAACGCGACAGAACTTCGGTTTTAGGCTGCACGTGACGAGGTGTCCGCAATCTGCGCGCTTCCACTCGTGATTGCGGCTACAACGAATACAAAATGAGCGCTCGCACCTCTTGCAGAACTGCCGATGTGTTCGGCAAACAGATTTGTCACAACTCGAGCAGACTCTCCTGTGCTTCTCACAAAGGATCGAGAAACACTCGACGTAGTTACACTGGAAGCTACAATTCGGGCAGATAGTCCCGGTGCATAAATGACATTTGCGGAGGCATGGCTTACAGGTTGGGTGCGAACACCCAGGGGTGACGTTCGCACAGCTCTCGCAAAGCGGGTGCGAACAAAGACCTTCTCCGATCGCTAACCTGTTAACAGTAGCTCCGCATGAATTGCATTCCGGAAGTAAAAAAGTTCCGCTTGTTAGATCGTAGAGAACCTTCCAAGTATCAACATTCCCACTTCGGCCAGGAAAATTGATTTCAAAGCGACCGAAAGGTCGAATCTGACGTGTCGCACTTACGAGTGTGATCTGCGCGCCCTCAGCTAGGTATTGGCTTTCTGCGTGACGGATCCTCTGATCCCAGTCGTGAACAATGTCCTCCAGTTGGTGGTCGAGAGATTCATTCTTGGTAAGGCCTCGCTGGTCCTGGCTGTAGTCACCTTGTTTCCTTGCCAGGCGCTGTAACTTCTTCTTCGCTGAGCTGCGCTCGGTGCTGTGTTCCATAGCATACGATTCGATTTCACAACACGCTTCAGCTCTAATACTTTCTAAGACGGTGGGCATTGCTGCTGTGAGATCCGAATCCGTTATTTCAATAACTGCTACCTCGGCGTTCTGGAGTTCGTTAATGTTCGGGTTGCTGATCAGTCGCTTGCTATCAAAATCGAAGGTGACGGAAACGAGTGCCTTACTTGCCTCTATGGCGAATAGATCGATGATAAAGTGAAATGTTACGCACCGGTGCCCTTCTTCCTCGTACTTCGTAATCGCACAATCGCTAGTGTCGCGAATTGCGTCCATCAAAAAACAGCGAACGGATAAGTCATCAGGACGAGTGTAAGCACTAGGCAGCACGACGTCACCAACAGTGCCCTCCTCAGTAAGGCTACTGAAGAATCTGTCAAGGTAAATCGAACCCGGGATTAGATGACGAACTGGTTCGAGGCCGGCAATTCTGTCTTCTTCGAACTCAACCAGCGCGAGATAGGTAGAGTCACCAATGTCCAGAATCTGTCGCATTGGAGACTCTGCAGGGATTGCGGCATGAAGTAGATTTTCCTCTACGGCTTCCCAGTGGCAGCCGAACCGTCGTAACGCGATCTCAACTAGCGAACGAAGTTCAATCATTATCGTTCGGCCTCGAAAAACGGTCCCAAGCGTGATCAAGATATAGAGTGATATTTGTCGGTTTAGGCGGTTTGTTTATTTCCGGGTCATGAGTGAGAATCGGTTGAGCAAAAGAGAGACCGTCCAATTCACGTCTTAGTTGCTTCCGGTTTTCTACTCTCGCAAGTATGCCTTTTATTTGTTCCTCGATTGTGCCCCCGCTGTCGAATTCAAAGATTTGGTGCGTCATCCTGCCTACAACCGATTCAAACATGCGCAGTTTGCTCTGCAGAAACTCCTTGATAAGCTGTTCGATTGTGTCAGACGATGACAATGTTGAGATGAATACTTCAGGTGAGCGTTGACCTACTCGATGGACTCGACCTATTCGCTGTTCAATCTTGAAGGGATTCCATGGAAGGTCGAAATTCACAACATTATGACAAAACTGAAGATTGAGCCCTTCCGAGAGTCGGGGCGTCGCAACTAGAATTCGCCCTTCATGGCCGGCACGAAAAGCATCCAGACGCTCGCGCAATTGCCGATCGGTTAGTCTGCTGTCAACCAGGATCCCACCCACTGAATTCGCGATACAATGTGCTGTTGTGCGATAATCAGTGAAAATAATTACATGTTCCTCATTCGACCGTAGCGATAACAGGTTTCTAAGCTCCCGCAGTTTCGATGTTGGTTGAAGCTGCCGCGCAAAATCCAGCAATTCTTTCGCTTCGGAAGATACGAGTTGGTCTCTTGTAAGACTCTCGATCCATTTCAGCGCCGCCATGGGACTAGATGAGGCAGCGCGCGCAAGAGAATAATATGCAAGAGGTGGCCGACTTAATCGGGTAGGTTTGTAGGCTTTGAATACAAGAGTCTCAACCGCTTCATAAAACTCGCGTTCGTCTTGATCCAATGACACGTTAAGGTCGTTAAATAGGCGGCGCCCCAGCAGGACTTCTGAAGATACAGCACCAGCCCGATTTCGAACCATGATCTCTGACAACCGGCGTACCAGGTCACCAGCATGTCGGATTTGGCGCGGATTCTGAGCGTCACAGTATCGCTCACGAAACTCTTTGAGTGTCGGAAACATACTGGGGCGAATCAGTTGGGCCAGGCTGTAAAGATCATCGACTCGTCTTTGCATCGGAGTTGCTGTTAGGAGTAATAGATACGGAACTCTATTCCGGAGTGCCTTAAGTAGCTTGAATCGTCCGCTTTCTCGATTTGTCAAATGGTGCGCTTCGTCACATATCACCATATCCCAATGTTCCTCTATGACCGCTTGAGCATTTGCCAAAGCCGCCTGATATGTGAGAATGCACACCTCGTGTCCGCCAAGTCCTGACCAACCAGAGGCGCGATAGCGTCCCAGTTCCAAGTTACTTTCTCGACGCAATTGAAACTTATCGATTAGTTCCCGCTCCCACTGCTGACCAAGTTCTCGTGAGGGAACTAATATTAGGCATCTCTTTACAAGACCACGCTCCCTGTATTCTGAAAGAATCAAGCAAGCTTCAATCGTCTTCCCCAACCCAACTTCATCGGCAAGAATTATGCGTCCGTAATTCTGCAACTTTGCTCTTCGCACTACAGCCTCTTGGTATGGTTTCCGTTCGACTCCTTGTGTTTGAGAATATGCTCTCAGCTTCTTAGCGCGGGCTTCGACATCGACGTGTCGTGCTGCAAGGTGTAGCCAGTGCGAGACGAAACTCTGTTGTGAAGTATTCGAAATATGAGCCAAGATATCTGCTCCCGAGTCGTTTAGCCTTAGACCCGCTTTCACCCATGACGAATCCTGCGACAGCGTTCGTTGTAACGCGATCCAATGCTCACCGTTAATAACTGACTCAGACGGAGGAAGCGTTTCGACATAGTCGGACTCACCCTTAGTTGTAGCGCCCAAGTGACCTCGAACCGTTGCCAAAAATGCCTCTGCGTCAGACGCCCCGGTGTCTTGTAGCAACTTGTCGAGTGCTATTACGACCTTTCTAAACTCGCCTATTGATCTTCGTATGGTTTCAAAAGATTTCGCAATTACGGTGCTTCCCGATACGGTGAAGGCGTTCAGCCTCTTGACATGCTCGTGATATACCTCGACTTCGCGACTAACTCTTCGCTCAAACTCAATGAGAAATCCTGTTTCGGCCTTGATGCCTTGTGCGCGCCGTTGCACTTCAAGAAGCAACGCTCGGGCCTTTCTCGCCACACTTTGATTGAACGCTAAGAGGTGCGCGGTGTAGAGGTGCGGTTCGGTTGAGTTCAGCGAAATCGATCTCCAGAGTTCCTGCTCAGCACTTTCAAACTCCCCAAGGTCAATATGAGCTCGACCGAGGAGAAAATGTACAATCCAGCTCGAGCGCGCGAGTCCTGGGATTGCGAGTTTGAGCAGGCGTTTCGCATCGTCCGGAAGGCCGCACTGCAACACCAGCATTGCAAGATTTGCGAGCGCCTCGCTGGAGAGTACGTTCTGGCGGAGCGCTAGGTTAACCTCGCTAACGGCATCGGCTACCCGATCATCCATGGCGAGCGCCACGATTAATGCGGTCTCGGAACTCTTGCTCCGATTTTCTAGGGGAATTGCCTCAATAATGCTGCACGCTCTGCGAAATTCACGAGCTCGCAGAAAAGCTTGGCCTGCATACCCTGCAAGGTGAGGTAAATCTGAGTTTGTCTTTTGGCGCGCGATGGAGAATGCTTCTCCAGATCGTAAGAACCACTCCTGACGGTCATGTACTTGACTAGTTGCAATACCTAGAGAGTAGTACGCGATGCCGAGAAGATGCTGGACTGTCCCGACGAAGCGGTCAGTTCTCTTACTTGAGTCAGAAACTAGTCCCTCTAGGAGAGACCGTGCCATCTTCGGCTCGTAGTCCCGGATGGGAAATGGCTCGCGCCTTTGGTAATCTGGTGGCGTGCTCGGAAATCGACATAGTAAAGCCGTTGCGTGCTGGATCTTATATTCAAGCACTGTTGAATCCAGATGGGTGGCCTTTTCTGCGCAATGGATGCTCATATCAATCAGTCCCAGATCCAAACCGGCAGCCGAGAGAACATGCCACAGCAATGCCGGAACGTCCGTGCCTTTACGCAATTCTCCAGCCAAAGATTCAACAACTTTTTCAGAATGACTTCTATTTTCTGGCTTGATATTGTGCGATACCCAGTGACCAATAATCTTGACTAGTAGCGCCTGAGGAGCAGATAGCAAGGCGATTTCAAGTCGTTCGAGTATCTCCTGCGCCTCGCCGAATCGGCGAAGCCAGCTAAGTAGCAGTGCGAGATTACACCCGGCCGATTGGTCGTTTGCACGCTGAAATAAATCGCGAAGGATTGTTTCAGCGCTCGCGTCATCGCCTTCGACTATTGCAATTGACACATCAATGTTCGCCAGCGCAGTCTCCATCTCTGTGTCGCGAATCGAAATACACTCTTTGCGCAATAGCTTCCGAAGTCTCTTCACACGGGCAAGATCCCCATTTCGTAGCGCCTCAGTTGTCTGACTCAGCATCGAAACAGTATCGGATTCGTTAGACTCACTACCTTCACGACCAGTTGGGAAAAGGATGGCCAATCCAGCGCGGGTGGCTTCTTGCACCCTGGGAAGATCCATTAGCTTGTAAGGCGGCGCAACTACTACAGGCGAAAACAATGCGACCAAGTGTTTCACGTCGTAACGAACTTCTATGGGTAAGCAGAGAAGGTCCTTCTCCAGTTCCTCGTCACGGCGTGTCACTGCAGCGCAGTGAACGAGAATTCGGATTAGGGCAAGGTTTACGTCACACCGATGGAAATGAATACTCTCTTGAAGTTGAGCTGGCTGCGATGTTCCAATCCAAAAATGCGGAGAAGGAAACGACTTGGGAATGTTGCTGGCTGTGCTGACCATTAGATTTAGCACATTATCGGGTTTGCTATCGCGTTTGCTCAGCCGACCAAACACGCATCCATTCTCAATTAATGTTCTTCGAGCTTTCGTGATGTATATGTGCTCGACAGTTGAAACCAATGGAGGGAGCAGGTAACAGTATTTTTCAATTAAGGCTGCTACATAGTGAGAGAGTTCCGGCTGCCTTGGAGGAGGTGAATGAAGAGCGCCAAATAAAAACTGTATTATTACATCGGATCTCAATGCTTCCTGAGCCCACGATAGATTTGAACCTTCGACGCTCTGTGCCGCATGGCTCGGTCCTCCAAGCGGCTGGTAACTCGAAGGATCATCAAAAGCCTCTTCACGGATGACCCGAGCAAGACGATGTAATGACTCAGTCATATCGAATGTGTCGCTCAATTCGATCCACATCGATGCCGTAAGGAGCTTAGGAAGTTTCCGCAACGACTGTCGGTCGACTCCGGGAAGGATTACCGGAATTACGCGGAAGGCATCCGGTTCATGAACACGACGATCTATGGCAACACGCGTTTCTTCTGTTTGCCACAGCCCAAGGCCACTCTTACCCACGAAGACACAGCAGGAGGAGGACCTTTCAAGCGCCTTTTCAAGTTCAGATTGCCAGAGTGTCCCGCCAGCGAGATCAGAAGTGTCAAGCCAAACGGTGATGCCTTCCGCCCGCAATTGTTCGGCCAGACTCTCAACGAGGGGTCTATCGTCGGCGTGGTAGGAAAAAAAAGTGTCGTACTTTGGGGCGTTCAACTTTTCGCTCCGGGCTGATGATTACCTCCCATGAGGCGAGCGTGATGTTGGTAGGATAGGGAATTATCAAGTCATTTTTCAAGCATTCGAACCATGAGACAGGGTTTCCTGAAGAATGTTGACTGTACGAGCACTGCAAAACCAACCCGTAAGGTTGTGACTATGCTGGGCTCGTAAGTTGATGAAGCGGAGAACTCCACCACTTTTGCGCGTAATGGAAAGGATCCCAGAAAGGCAAAGCGAGTTTATCGCCTATGGAGTTGCCCCTCCCGTATACTCAGCTGCTACGGCGCTCGGGTCGCTCTCCAGCGTTGCCCTATCCTCCGAGCATCTGGGCGGACTCCGCACACATAAATTTCGTTCGATTAGTAATCTTGAGCGGAATGGTCGATGGACTGGTAGGGTTCTGACCGGCGGGTTTGAATCAACGTATCAGAGTTGGCCTATTCCTAAGGCGCATCTGCGCCGAACCTCGTGATCGGCTTGAGCGACCGCTGACTCAAATACATGTAAAAGTTCTTTACCTCTTCGTCATCGTCAGACTTCTCAAATGCCAGTCGACTGTGTAATACGGCTAAGTCAAGGAGCTTCTTGCGTTCAAGATCTTCGCTGACGCTTTCTAAACGTCTGTGATAGTAGCGAGCCAACGTATCGTCAAACCTAAACTGCCACACATGTGTTTGCATTCTGTAACGCAATAACAGTCTTGCCGTAGACTCCAACTCCGCGAAGGGTATTCCGACCCTTCCTTCCACGGCATAAAAGAGGTACTGGTTGAGGGCATATGCTTTTGTGCTGACTTCCTGGTTGGCAAGATTCTGATAAGCATAGTTGGCATATGTAGTCGCCAATTGGATCCTCTCGCTTAGTGGCGCTGACACCACTACTGTGGTTTCAGCCGTTTCCGTCGTCTGCTCGGAATTGTCATCTCCAGCGATTTCAGGATGGGTGAGCCATGCTCTGTAGCAGAGATACGCTAATCCTACGGCCAAATGTGACTTCTCATGCCCTGGCGGGAGGTGCTCGAACTCGACTCGAAGATCCCTCAATATTCTCTCGGCCTCCTCCAACAGTTTGTTGTCGTCCGTTCTTTGCCCCACCCGGAATAATAATTCTGCGTATACAGTTCTTAACGAGGAGTGTTTAAGAGACTTTGATTTCCGCAATAGGTCGAACAACTGCGGCTCTAAACGTTGAGCTATCAGAATCGCCGTAGCGACGATCAGGTGATTGCTCCCGCCGGATACATCCCTACGGCCATTAACATAGGCTCTTAACGCCTGATTGGTTCCCGTCAGGACCGCATCGCTCATTTCGCTACTCAGGTTGCTCAGAATGTTACTAATCTTTTTGTGCGTGCCCGTTGGAAAACCATAACGCAATAAGCCCAACTCGCGAAAGTAGTCACCGCGATCCTGTTCGTCGAGATTCTGCAGTCTCTTTCGTAGTACAGCTGTTCCGCGGGAATGCACTGGTTCCCACATGAGACTAACCCACCGGAATGCTCTTAGGCTATCGTCTAGATCTTTAGTGCGTTTCTTGAACTCCTGAATAACGGCGTGCTGAACTCTTTCGTTCTCATGGATTTCTCTCTGACTGGCGACAACGTCCGCAACCTCTGCCATTTGTTGAATTATGGCCAGAAACTCGGTGTCAGCCTCAGTCTTTAATCTATTCTGGTCAATGAACGCGAATCCCTGCAGATGCTCGATTAGTTCCGCTAAGCTCTTTCCTTGATAAACGTCATTAAGACTCAGCGCGTACTCCTTGGCCTCGGCAGGCGCGAAGCCCTTGGTGGCCTCGATACTGTTAGTTATTATGTCGTGAAGTTTGCGCAGCTCCTTGGTTTTTTCTTCTGAAGAGAGATGCGCGGCTGGGCCCAAATGGCTAATAGCGGATCTAAAGGTTAATTTGAACACGTAGTAATCCGTATCCCGAAAGATCGTGCATTCTCTGCCTGTCTCGGGATGACGGCACGAAAGTCGGTGGTGAAGATTTGCCTGGTCAAGGACGGGTTTGAAGGTGTGCTCGTCTGGTGGAAGAAAGAATCGTGGCACGATGTCTGAAGTGCCCTCGTTGAGTTCCTTAGTAAGATTGATTAAGTAAGTGACGGCTGAGGCATCGACAAAATTATTTACGCTAACTCCCGTCCTAACATCATCGAATTTTTGCTTCAGCGCTTTGAAGTCATCGGCCGAAACTACTTCACGGACGGATAGCGCTTGCGAATCAAGGACCAGGAGATCACGTTCTAACCACGTATTCAATCTCCGATGCCACGGTAGGAGGCAATTGATCGCCCTGAACCACAACGAGGCTTTTGAGATTTCTTCGGCAGTGAGTTGTCTCACCTCATTGTCATCCAATTGCTCTAATGGAATATTGTCTTTTCGTATCAAGCCCGCATCTTTTAAGAACCTCTTTGCTTCCTGATCCCAGTTTCGAGTGGAGCCGACATCGAAACCGTCGTCGACCTTGTGATAAAACTCTGAGAAGTGAGGTGGCACCATGCAAAAGGGTCCCAACAAACCGCTCGCGATCAAGCAATCCACTAACGTTCGTTCGGAATGAAAGAGGGTTACCTTTAGTTTTGTTTCTGCGTAATAGGACTTGAGACCAACGACGGCTCGCTGCACGTCGGCCGTATCAAAGTAAAGCGCGATTCTCTTGCCTTTTTTCTCGAACTCGATGTCCTCCAACTGGAGCTCGAGATTGGACTTCAGCCACGCAAACTCTTCCAGTGGTTGATGTGTTTCTCTCATTGCTATGCTTAAGCAAAAGCGACTTTCTCTTTGAGTTCAGAGACCCTAACCTCAACTGAGATGTAAGCGTTCGTTAGCATTTCCAAAGCTTCGGCCGGCAATTCTAATTGAATTCTGGCTTTGGAATTCGGGAGAAAGGCAGTCACTCCTTGATCTCCTTTTTCACGATCCACCCTTATTTGAATATTGTGATTTCTCAACTGTTCGGTGAGTTGCTGCCAGCCAGGCGGCTCTTCCGGCTCGGAATTTTGAATCAACTGGATAAGGTGTTGTTGTATGATTTCAGAAAGCTTCCTTTCGCAAGACTCGGGATTTTCCAGCCAATCCTCCTGAATGGAACTTAACGGATCGAGTGCTTCAATCGCCAGATCCTCAAGCTCCTCCAGTTCCAGGTTTAGTTGTATCTCGATCCCCTTACGAGTGATGACTGACTTTGGCAACTCAATATGCTTTCTTAATCCACTAATAATAACCTGTCGCCCTTGTTTGACAATCCGGCAACCGTTCTGCTCCAGAACCAGTTCGAAGAATTGGGTCGTTCCTGCGGAGTGACAACGAGTATAGAGTTCACTCATCGCCCGACTCGCATCGTCCGACAGGTGACCTTTCAAAACGATAGGAATGATTTCCTTGAGACCCTCAGGTGATCCTGCTATATAGTCGAGTACCTGTAGGGCGTCCGCAGGCGTCTCCTCCAGATCAATTAGACGTGCGAGCACATATCCCTTAAATCGCGGGTATTCCAACTGAGACTTGAGGATTTGAAGATACAATCGATAGCCGGCGTTCAGGCCAACCGGGGCTGTCTTAAAGTATCGCTGAAGCGTCTTCAATGCTTTGAGGTGGAGATCAATGGGCCGTTGCTGACTAATGGGCGGGATATATTCCTTGTCGAACCAGTTGCTATTCGTGAGATGGTCCGCTATCTGGGAGAATCCTGAGTCAGGTCGGAAGGCGAGAACCAGAGAAAGGATTATGTCAAGGCGATCGGGATCTTCAGAGGCGGAGGGATTCCAAGCTCGGATGAAGCTTTCTAAGGCTTGTCGAAACATGGCCTCGCTCAGGACTGCATCGTCGGCTTCGTCCCACAAGGATTTAACGTACTCACTGGCATCCCCCACAATCTCGAGCTGCTGCTCTCGATGACCATCCGTTAGGTACCCCAGTTCGAGCTTCCAGAGCTCAACTGATGGGTTTGAGATTAGCGCCGATGTGATCGCAAGATAACTTGTTTCTGAGTGAAGCTCAGACGTAATCGGATCCTGGTCGAGCGGCAATCGCTGTTTTTGTTCTTCTTCCAATTAGCTTCCCTCGCCTTCAAGCCTACAGTGTTTGATAATAGGCTATAAGCCTTGTCAATTGCTCTGGGTTCCGGTCGCTGTGGTTTTTAAAGCTTTGTCGTTTCATTCTCCTTGTTATTCTGACTGGCAAGAATTCTAAGTGTTGTAGCTCGACAGGTCTCAGTACAAATTCACAAACGCCTGTTGTCAAGAGTCCCGATTGTGAAAGATCAATTGCGATACCGGTTGTCGGCTTCATCATGTCCTCTGTGGGATGGAACACTAGTTGGCAGAAGGCATCCACTACTGTAGGAACGAAGCAAAGAGAGTTGGTCGTCAACTCCGTCGACCGGCATCGCAAGAGGATCGAAAACTCACCAAGCCAGTTAATGAACAAACCAGCTTTCAGAGCAGATAGAATTACGTCTTCCTGGAAATTTGAGTCTGTCCACCAGCTGATCCTGCTGTAACCGAAGTAGCTCCGCTCGGTTGAATTCTCGAATCTCAACCATTCGCCTTGCGATTTGTTATAAAGGCTCTCCCAAGCTTCCATTCCATCAAGCTCTTCAGAAGGCGCGCCCATCAAGCCGGTGTTGTACAGTACGTCATTAATACTGCAGATGCGGTAGATATACTTCGCCCGAGGCACTATTGCCCGAACGCCATTTCCCCCGATTTCAAACGAAGTTTCGCATGACTCTAAGAGCCTTTTCTGCCTAGAGCCTAAGTGGTAAGGGTGACTTACGCCAATTGGACTGCGGAGGTGACCGTCGAGTTTCTCAAGCGTTTCGCAGTGCGTCGGTTGCCGCCCCCTTCCACATTCGGAGCGTAACGAGAATATCAACTGGTAAGAGTCATCGATTGTTGAGGACTCGGACATGATGAGGAAGGTCTCTCCATTTAGATTAGTCGTTGAGGAATAAACTGAACACTCCTAAATCACAGTTCTCGTTCAGCAAAAGATTTCGCGTCCAGCGTTAAAGAAGCTAGGCGCACTGTATAGGCTGGTGAAAAATAGCGCCATCCGGGTCCCAAAGTCAATGCATGAACGAAAAGGCATGGGTGACGCAAAGACCAAGAAAGTTCAGGATTCCGGGGCCGTAGATTTGAGAATGTTAGGGGAAGGAAATCTTGCGGCAAAAAACGATTCCCCACGGCGAGACAACCGGACGATGAGTTTATCGCTTTGTGGAGTACCGGAGGGGCAGGAACAACTCACAGGACAAAAGGGCAGAGCTAGCAGCCCTGCCCCTCCGTATACTCACCTGCTACGGCGCTCGGGTCGCTCTCCAGCGTTGCCCTATCCTCCGAGCAGGCGCGCAGACTCTATCATGAATTCCAACTCAGAGAAGAAACTATTTTCAAGTGATAAGTAGGACAGGATTCTTACTTAGGTGAGATCGTATTACGCGGTTTAGAAAGCTAAGTAGTGGCACTTATATGATCTACCCAACTATTTCTCTTCCAAGAAAAACCCGCCCACCAATTCGTCATGCTTAGGAATTCAATTGAATTACCCAAGCTAGTTTCTATTCCTAAAAAGAAACGCATCCGCCGAACGCTGATAAAGTTGGCAGTGAAGCAACGGGGCAGTAGAGGGACCAACCGGGGTCCCTGCGCGGGCAGTTCGCGTGGAGTGGTCGATAGGGAGGGCTCCCGCATGCTCAACTTTGAATTGAAACAGCGTGTGACATGGAGGCAGGTCGACTTTATCGCATTCGCGCGGGTCCCAGCCGCTAACAATCAAACGCCGCGAATTCGGATTCGTTTCGATCTCATTGATCAAACGCGCAATCTGATCGACGCCGTCAGTTTGCGGATAATGCCCGCCGAAGGAACGCCAGAGATATCCATAAATCGGCCCAAGATCGCCCGCCTCGCGGCCAAAGCGCCGCGTGTGCTCTGCGTCAGACCATTCCTTCCAGATGTCGACGCCGCGCGCGCGCAAATTCGCCTCGTTAGTGTCGCCTGACAAAAACCAGAACAGCTCTTCCGCGATCCAACGAAAGGGAACCTTCTTGGTTGTGACGATGGGAAAGCCTTCGCGCAGATCGAAACGCGTTTGAAATCCAAAGTGAGAAATCGTTCCGACACCAGTTCGGTCTTTGTGTTCCGCTCCGTGCTCGAGAATTGAGCGCAGGATGTCGTGGTATTGTTTCATCTTAGGATACGCGGGCGGCTGTTCCGCCCGATGTGCGGAAAGGCTTAGCCTTTCCGGCCAAATCTTTCATTTTGTCATTTGAGGCTAAGCCGCCATCGCGTTGGTTTGGGAGGCACAGCCTCCATATCCCAAGAGTCAGAATACGGTAAGGCAAGCCTTACCGCACATCAGGCGGCACAGCCGCATGAGAGAGCTAGCCCTTCGCAATCTCTTGCACCGCTTCGATCAATCTCTCGATCTCATCATCACTCGTGTAGCAGGCACAACCCACGCGCACCAGACCTTCAGGCGCCAGACCCAGACGCTCGATTACGGTCGCTGCATAGAAATCACCGTGCGAGGCAAACAGTCCACGTTCGGCGAGCCGCCGCGCGACGTCCGTCGAAGCAACTCGATCCACTACGAACGAAACAGTGGGTGTGCGCGCAACCTCAGGCGGCGGGCCATACAAGCGCACGCCTCTGATGTTCGATAGCTCTTGCCACAGCCGCTCAACCTGCGTAGAGCTGTGCGCGCGCAATCCTTTAAAGGCTGATTGTAAGAGTGCGCGACGCGTGGCTCGCGCATCCTGCGCGAGATTCACAGGCGAGACGCCCGTGCCAGCCTGCGGTACAAGGGAGGCATAGAAATCAACTGTGGCGGCGGCGCCGGCGATGCCTTCGTGGTTCTGCGTTCCCATTTCTGCCCGTTCGGGCGCAGTGTTGGGCGCGGGCTCCAGTTTGGGAAAATCGATGGATTCCAGTAAGTCCTTCTTGCCGTAGAAGACGCTCACGTGCGGCCCGTAAAGCTTGTACGCCGAGCAAGTGAGAAAATCGCAATCAGTATCCTTCACATTGCATAGGAAGTAAGGCGCGTAATGTACGGCGTCGACCAGCGCGAGCGCGCCAACTGAATGAGCCGTTTCAACCGCGCGACGATAATCATTCACCGTACCCAACGCGTTGCATCCCGCTCCGAACGAAACGACCTTAGTCTTCTTTCCAACCAACCGCTCAAAGTCGTTCCAATCAAGTTGGCCGGTTTCGGGATCCATTTGCGCTACATTCAACGTCACGCCTCGCTCGACCACCAAAGCCTGCCAGGGCGCAACATTAGCGTGATGCTCGAGCTCGGTGATCACGATCTCGTCGCCCGCGCCCAGCGAGCGGCCCAGCGCGCGCGACAAGTGGTAGATCATCGTCGTGGTGTTAGGGCCGAACACAATTTCATTCGCTGAGGCATTCAGAAAATCAGCAAACGCATGGCGAGCACCTTCGATGATCGCGTCGGTTTCGTGACTGGTGGGATATTCCCAGTGAGTATTGGCGTTGTGATTCAGCAGATAATCCGAGACAGCGTCGACGACGACGCGCGGCGTTTGCGTACCACCCGCGCCATCAAAATACGCAACCGGAAAGCCATTGTATATTCGCTCCAAAGCCGGAAACTGCTTCCGGATCTCTTCAGTCGAAATAGTCAGTCGTGTGTGTTCAGTGACAGCGCTCATTGAGTATCGTTGATAGACAGATTTTGAAAAACATCGGCAGATGCTATCAGAAAAAACTTCTTTCGCGCGAATTTGGTGAGCGGGTGTGTGAAGCAACGAGACGGGAACCGGGCCGTGGCGACGGGGTCCGAACACTCAAGTTGTGGCTTGGTGCAGGTAATACTTCTCGTGGGTTGGTTGTGACGTAATGCCAACGCCGGCGAAATGAACTTAGTTAACGGTCATCTCGCTTGAGTGTTTGACCCGGTCGCTCCTGCTACCGCTCCAGGTGCTGTAACTGACTTTCTATGCCGTCTTTCATACACCTCTGTCACGATTGTGTACGCAAGAAGCTCGCTCGCTGCGCTGATAACCACCGTGTTTGCTTATCGAAACCTGCTGCACGCTACGTGCACTTAACTGAGCTCTGAGCGCTTCAAAATGTTAAGACGAATCAACCTTAGCACGGCAATCATTGTCTTGGTGTGCTTCTTTCTGCCCTGGGTGCAGGTCAGCTGCGCCGGCGCGAAAGACACGCTGAGCGGGCTGGATCTGGCCAGACAAGACGACTTATTGCTCTGGTTGATTCCGTTGTTAATGTGCGCTCTGAT
>WNFQ01000295.1_pt1 | contig 35491 bp, 34 predicted proteins | sample 5400171 | NCBI WGS metagenome assembly WNFQ01 (sample SAMN13153356, study PRJNA577476) | soil metagenome | isolation source: 20 cm soil under Madrone tree | place: USA:California | collected 2016-06-14
TCCGATCGTCATGAACGATTCCCGGCTTTCCAGGTACTCAACTGTGTAGGCCGGGTGTAAAAGACCCGACCGTGTGTCGGTGGAGCGGTTGAATGGTGCAATCCCAATGTTGCCGATTTGCTCATGGATGATTCGGATACTGTTGCGGCCACTCCATAGCTGGGTCTGGCTCGACCCGGCGCGGCGGGCACGCAAGCTGCTCCGCTTCGCCGAAACCGAGGCGGATGGCGGGCGTGATCTGGTGCGCGCCGCCGAAGTAACGCCCGATCCCTTGCTGCGCAGGCTCTTTCTTTTCCATGCGCGCGACGAGCAGCGCCATGCGCAGCTGTTTCGCCGGCGCGGCACGGTTCTGCTCCATGCTCTATCCGGGCCTTCCCGATCTGGTTATCGGGCCGACTGGCTGGCACCGGGCGAGCGCGGGCTTGACGATTTGCGAATCGAGGCGCTGGAGGATGGCGCTCTGCTTGCCTTTCTCCACCTATCGGAAAAGTCCGCCGCGGCGGATTTCACGTCGTATCGCGACGTACTCGAGCGCGATCCGTCGACGCGCGCGGTCTTCGAGGAGGTTCTTCGGGACGAGGCCTACCACATGAATTACACGTTATCGCAGCTCGTGCGCGTGTCACCCCAGCGTCACCGTCATCTATTGTGGCGCGCCCGTCTGAGCCGCCTGTGGAAGGGCTACTTGCGGCTGGCGCTCGCGTTCGCGGGTGCCATGAGCGGACTGATCCTGACGGTCCTATATTTTGCCTTGTTGCCGCCCTTTGCCTACCTTGCCAAACGCGCCGCCCGGCAGGAGCCCGTCGGCTGGTTACCGGTCTCCGCTGAACGTAACACGTCACTCGACAGGCAGTACTGAAGTGAAGATTCTTGGTATCTCGGGTCACTATCATGATTCGGCGGCGGCGCTCGTCATCGATGGGATGCCGATTGCAGCGGTCCAAGAAGAGCGGCTCTCCCGGCGCAAGAACGACGCAGCCTTTCCGCTGTTGGCGATCGAGTGGTGCCTGGACCACGCCGGCGTCGGACCGGAAGCTCTCGACGCCGTGGTCTTCTATGAGCGTCCGATGCTGAAATTCGATCGCATTCTAACTTGCGCGCTGCGCACCTTCCCGCGCTCTTGGCGCGCATTCCCGAAGGCGATGGAAAACTCGCTCGGCGAGAAGGTCTGGGTGCGCGGGGTGATCTCATCGTACTTGGGCTTACCGAAGCGCAAGATTCTGTTCACGGAGCATCACCAATCGCATGCGGCTGCCGCTTTCCTCACGGCACCGACGCGCCGGGCAGCGATCTTGACGACCGACGGCGTCGGCGAATGGGCTACGCTGTCGATCGGCATCGGCGCGCGACACCCCGCGGGCGCCTCCTCGATCACCTTGCTGCGTGAAATCAGGTTTCCCCATTCGCTTGGAATGCTCTACTCGACCTTCACGGCCTATCTCGGCTTCACGGTGAACGAGGGAGAGTACAAAGTCATGGGGCTGGCAAGCTTCGGCCGCCCGACGCTGGTCAATGAGGTCCGTCGGCTCATCCGCCGCACGCCGGACGGCGCTTTCGCACTCGAACTCGATTACTTCGAATTCCACACCACTGCCGAACGCTCCTTTTCATCGCGATTCATCGATCTGTTCGGCCCGCCCCGAGACCCGTACGAACCGATCGATCTTAAGACCCCCGAGGGAAGGCGATTTGCGGACTGCGCGGCCAGCGTGCAGCGGGTGCTCGAAGACACACTGGTGGACATCGCCCGTGCGCTTCGCCGGGAAACGGGTTTGCCCGATCTGTGCATGGGCGGTGGCGTGGCGCTGAACGGCGTCGCCAATGCGCGGATCCTCGCTGAATCGGGCTTCGAGCGCCTGTTCGTTCCGCCGGCCCCCGGCGATGCCGGCTGTGCGCTCGGTGCCGCTCTGTATGCCGACCGGATTCACTTCGGCAATCCGGATCGCGCGGTCCCGGACCATCCATTTTGGGGACCGGCGGTGGACGAATCTGCACTTGCGCAGCTGGCACGTGAGGATCGGCAGCCCTGCGATGAATTGGACGACTCGGAACTGATCGATCGGACTGCCGACGATCTCATCGCCGGCCGTGTCGTCGGGTGGATGGACGGCGCTCTCGAATTTGGACCGCGTGCGCTCGGGCATCGCAGCATCCTTGCCGCGCCGCACGCGGTCGAAATGCGCGATCGGCTCAACCGCGAGATCAAATATCGCGAGGAATTCCGGCCGTTCGCTCCGGTCGTGCCGATCGAGGCTGCGGACCGCTATTTCGAGTTGCCGCCCGGTGGGGCGCGGCTCGCACGGTTCATGTCGGGAGTGTTTCCCGTGCGGCCCGAGTGGCGGACCAGGCTCGCCGCGATTACGCACATCGACGGCACGGCCCGATTACAAACCCTCGAGCGGAGCATGGCGCCCCGGCTCCATGCCTTGCTCGAGTCCTACGGACGGCGTAGCGGCATACCGGTGCTGCTCAACACGTCGTTCAACCTGGCAGGGGAACCCATCGTCAATCGCGCCGTCGAGGGGTACTCGACGTTCCGGCGCAGCGGAATCGATGTGTTGGTCGCCGGCCGGACGCGGGTCGTGAAGCACGCGTCATCAGCAACGCAGAAGGGGGAAATGGCGTGCTCAAGAAGCGTGGCAGGATAGAACGCAGCCTGGTCGTGTTCGGCAGCGCGGGCGGATCCATCGCGGACCTCGTGCGTGGGATGTGGCGAAGCGGGCCCGAGAAACGGTGGATGGTGCCGCTGGCCGTTTTCCTATGTGTGATGGGACTCGTGCTGATCGTCGCGGCAAGCGTCGAGGCGCTGGCTCCGTTCGTTTACTCGATCTTCTGACGGATGGACGCCTTGCGCGATCTTCTTGCCTGCCCGGACTGCGGCGGCGTGCTGGCTGTCGGCTGGCGGTGTCGGGCATGCGGCGCCCGCTACACGGCGCCCGACGGAATTCCGGATTTGCGCCTTGGCGGCGACAGACGCACCGACGCCGTGCGCTGCTTTTACGAGTGCGCTCCATTCCCCGGCTACGGGCCGCGTGACAGCTTGGCGTTGCTCCGCGCGCGGGCGGAACGCAGCAGGTTTGCGCGGCTGCTGGACGAAGCGATCCCCGGTAACGCCCGGATTTTGGAAATCGGGTGCGGCACGGGGCAGATGAGCCTTTACCTGACGCGCGCCGACCGGCTGGTCATCGGCGCAGACCTGACACGGGCTTCCTTGCTGCTCGGCCAGGGCGCGGCGCGGCGCTTCGGACTTGCGCGCGTTCAATTCGTCGAAACCGATTTGCGCCGTCCGGGATTGAGGGATGGCGCATTCGATGTCGTCTATGCATCGGGCGTCCTGCACCATACGCCGAACCCACGCGCATCCTTTGCCCGCATCGCTGCGTTGGCGCGGCCCGGCGGAATCATCGTAGTCGGCCTCTACAACTCATTCGCGCGCATCCCGCTTCGGCTGCGGCGCCTCGTCGCCCGGATATCCGGGTATCGATGGATCCCGTTCGACTCGGTGCTGCACGAGCGGAATGGCGAGCCGGCGCGGCGGGAGGCCTGGCTGAGGGATCAATACCGGCATCCCGAAGAGCATCGGCACACTCTGGGCGAAGTGCAGAGTTGGTTCATCGAGAATGGCGTCGGGTATGTTCGGGCATACCCGAGTGCACTCATCGGCGAGGACCCGGACGATCTTTTCACCGCTGCCGGCGATACATGGCGTCCCGAGGCATGGCTGGCGCAGCTTGGCTGGATGAGAAGCATAGGGCCTGAGGGCGGGCTGTTCGTGACCATCGGCCGCCGCGAAGCGGCATGAGCCGGCGCCTCACGGAGGCCGCGTTGACCGGCCTCGGCATCGCTTTGATCCTGGCAGCGCTCGCGGCGGACCAGGGCTGGTGGGACCGTCACTTCATGCCGGTCTTCGCCGTCGAGCGCTCCACCATGGTTGCCGCGGAACAGGCGGTGCGCGGGCTCATCGCCCTGGCCGGTGCCGCGCTCTCGCTCGTCCTCCGCCGCCCGATCGCCGCCGCCTCAAGTCGGGCGACCATCGGCGGCGCGCTGCGGACCCTCCTCGCCGTGGTGCTGGCACTGGGTGCCGCCGAGCTGATCCTGCGCTCCCACCCACCTCACCCGCACGACGCCGATCCGCTGGAGCGGGAGCCGCGGCGCCAGGCCGATCCGCGGCTCGGTTGGGAATTCGTTCCGGCGCGATCGGTCGCAGCGGAGGAAGCGGGCCGCCGAGTGTCCTACAGCTTCGACGCCGCCGGCCATCGGGTGGAGGCTCCCGGGGCCGCGGTCGATGTCGAGCGGCCGACGCTCCTGTTCACCGGCGAATCCATCATGGCCGGATTCGGCCTGGCCTGGGACGAGACGATTCCCGCCCGTATAGGCGCGATGCTCGGGGTACAAAGTGCCAACCTGGCGGTGTCCGACTACAGCAACGATCAATCCTTTCTACGGCTGGCGGCCGAACTGCCGCGCTTTCGCAAGCCGGTCGCCGTGATGACGCTATTCATGCCGTCGCTGTTCGATCGCAATCTCCTCGGCAATCGCCCGTACCTGACAGCGGGACTGGTCTGGCGGCCGGCCGACCGGCACTGGCGCCTCGCCCAGCTGCTAGGCTGGCTCGTTCCCTATCGTAGCAGCGCTACCGTCGAGCAGGGCATCACGCGGACCCGCGACAGCCTGCGCGCGCTGGTCGATCTCGCCCGCGCACGGGGCGCCGAGCCGCTCATCGTCGTACCGCAATTCGGTCCGGAGAGCGCGACCGAGGAGATGTTGCGGCGGCGCATCCTCGATGAAACGGGGCTGCCGTACGTGCCCGTGAAACTTGATCCGAGCTGGCATCTGCCGGGCGACTTGCATCCCGATTCACGCGGTGCCCAGGCAATTGCAATCGCAGTCGCAGCGCGGCTGCACGGCCGCTGTTGTCCGGGCGCTCCATCGTTGCCAACGCCCACAGGGTCGGCGTGTCCCGGATGCGGTCTCGATGACATCGCGCACGGAATCCTTCCCAAGGACGGCGACTACCGGTGCGCAATTGGATCAAGCTTGCGAAGGCAGGATTCTCGATGAACGGAACCTAGGTAATGACACCGATTGAGAACACCGAAGACCGCTACGGGGTTGTCGCGATCCTGTTCCACTGGTCCATGGCTTTCCTGGTCATTGGACTAGCTGCGTTGGGTCTCTACATGGTCACCCTTCCGGATGTCGGTTTCAACACGAAAAAGGTTACGCTGGTTCTCTACCACAAGGAGTTCGGCCTGTTGGCACTCGTTTTACTCGCAACACGGTTGGCCTGGCGTGTAACTCATATCCTGCCGCAACTGGTTGAACACCTGCCTGACTGGCAAAAAATCGCCGCCCGATTTGTCCATCTTTCCTTTTATGGGCTGCTGTTCGCCCTGCCCATGACCGGCTGTCTCATGTCTTCGGCCGCCGGGATTCCGGTATCGTTCTTCGGCTTGTTCATGCTCCCCGATTTCGTTCATCGCGACGGCGATCTGTTTCAGCGATACATCGCCGTCCACAAATGGCTGGGTTACGTCCTCATTCTTTTCATATTCGTTCATGCGGGCGCGGCACTGAGGCACCATTTCGTATCCAAGGACGATACCTTGCGCAGAATGCTGCCTTAGTCTGCCTTCTCGACCACGAACCTGGCGAGCTCGCGCAATAGTTTTGGCATGGCCTCATTTGCCGCCACAACTCCCGCATAGGGGTTTCTTTCCGACATGGGTTCCCGGACCGACAATTCCTGGGTCGCGACTGTCTGATTCGTTGCCTCGCGACTTAGATGGACGCGCATCGCGAGCAGCAGCATCGCGGGTTCGGAAGTGAAGTCCTGCTCGAGCTCCAGGATTTCGACGTGAATCGCGAAAGTGTATCGGCCGAAATAAGGCGGCGACAGAACCTCGCTGAAATAGTGAGTGTTTCGAAGTGTCTCGACGATCAAGGGCTGAATCATCTGCGATGGTGTTTCGGCCCATTCATTCCTGCTGAAATACGCGATTTGATGAGCCTGTGCCGAATAGGCCATTCGCGTCGTGGCATAGACCGGCATGGTATCGGGGACCAGCACCAACAGGGTGGCCGAGCGAGTCTTTTCCCTGGGGAGATCGAGCGGAATATCGTTCAACATATATTTTTTCGTATCGATGTCGACCGGAGCGAACAACGTACAGCCCGAAAGGAACACTACGCATGCGATCACGGCCGTCCTGCCCCTATCGAGTATCACTTCGATTCCCCGGGCCCGGGCGGCGGCGGCGGCGTACCGCGAATCAAGATCGATGGCTCTCGATTGATCTTGGTCGCCACGCCCGTGAACGTGGTGGATAGGGTATCCAGGTCAATCAGCGCCTTGCGAGCGGCCGGCAAGACTTGCGTCTGCAGCGCGCTCACGGTGTCATGGCTCGATTCCAGCAGCGGTTCAAGGTTCGTCAGAACTTCGTGAACCTCCGGCACTATTTGCGTCCGCATCTGTCTCAGGGTGTCATCGGTCGATTCCAGCAGCGGTTCGAAACGATGGCTGGCGCGCTCGGTATTGGCGACGATGGAGTTCAGCTTCCGGGCATTTCCCGCCAGTACTTGGGTTAGTTGCTGCAAGCTGTCGACTGACTGCCGCAGTGACATCATGGTCTTCTTGTCGAGCAAAGATTGCAGCAGGTCGGTGATGACCTGAACATCGTCCTTCACCTGGTTGATCGACGTGTCGAGCGTTATGACTTTCGATGGCACCGTCCGTATGATGGGATACGGCTCGCCCGACCGTGTGGTCAGCGGCCGCGAATCGACGCCGACATCGTCGAGGGAAATGTAAACGTAGCCGGTATATCCGTGTGTCGCGAGTCCTCGAGAGGTAATCGTCGCCACACTGGCCGATGTTACCGGAGCACTCTTTTCGATGCTGAGTTCAATGCTCACTGAGCGCGGATCGACCAACCTGATGTTTCTGACCTTTCCGACCTCGACGCCGTGGAATTCGACCGGGGCATCGACGGTGAGGCCCGACACCTGATCCTGGGTATAGACCCTGTAAGTCGCGTATCCGCTCACGGATTGCAAATACCACACGGCACCAGCGGCAATCGAGATCAGCAAGACAGCCGCAAACAGGAGCCTTGCCATCGTGTTGACGTCGATTTTCACTTCGCATCACCTCTCACGACAATTCACGTGGCCGCCGAGGTGGATTGCGGTGCGCGCGCCGCTTCACTGGACGACTCACTTGCGATCGGTCGCAATGAACGCTCGACGCGACGGAAGCTGAGCGCACCACGCCTACAGCGTAGGTATCGCGTCAAGCTCGAATAGTTGCTTTCGGTCGGGGAAATCATTGCGCTGAATCATTCCTGCCGTCATGTACGACTTCGATCTCATCGAATCGCTTCCACCGGTATACGAAATACGAAGCCGCCCATGCCGCGGCAAACAATCCGACGATCGCAAAGCCCAGCGCATTGAAATGCTCGGCAAGAGTGCTTGCGAGCTTCCAACCGCCGCGGGTCAAATCCAACTTGTGGGCGATCAGCGCGGTCGTCTCGATGCCTCCGATGATGATCGCCACCAGCGCCGAGACGCCCGTGATCGTCATATTGTAATAGAGCTTGCGAATGGGCTTCACGAATGCCCATTGATAGGCACCGAGCATCAATACTCCGTCGGTCGTGTCGATGAGAGCCATGCCCGCCGCGAACAGCGCGGGAAACACCAAGATGGCCGCGATTGAAACGCCATGCACCGCCTCGGCGCCCGCAAGCCCGAGCAGAGTGACCTCGGTGGCGGTGTCGAAACCCAACCCGAACAGGAAGCCGAGCGGCGCCATCTGCCAGCCATGGCGAATCAGCGCGAACAGCGGCCGAAACACGCGCGACAGCGGACCGCGGCCGCCCAACAGGGCGTCGAGGTCGTCAGCCGAGTACTTGCCTCCCCTGCGCACCGTCTGAAAGCGCTGCCAAACGGAACGCAGTATCAGCAAATTCATCGCTGCTATCGCAAACAGAAAGGTAGCCGAGGTTGCGGTGGCGATCACGCCGCCGATTTGAGAAAAGCTCCGGAAGCGCGCCATCGCGCCGACGGCGAATGCGATGAGTCCGGCCGCGATCAGCACGATGGTGGAGTGCCCCAGCGCGAAGAAAAAGCCGACGGTGATGGGCCGTTTGCCGTCCTGGATCAGTTTTCTGGTCACATTATCGATGGCGGCGATGTGATCGGCGTCGACCGCATGGCGCAGGCCCAAGCTATATGCCAGCAACGCGGTGCCGAGTTTCACCGAGTCGCCGGGAAAGAGGACGAACGCCCAGATGCCCGCGGCAATGTTCGCGCAAATCAGGACCGTGTACAGCGCGATGAGGCGCGCCCTGAACGGCGTCACGCTGCCCGGTCCAGGCACGCGTCGAAACCCTGCGTCAGCAGGTCCCGGTCGAGTTCACGCCCGATGAACACCAGTTGCGTTCTCCTCGGCCGATCGCCCCACGGCCCGAGCGTGCTGGTATCCACGACCATGTGCACGCCCTGAATGACGATTCGCTCGTTCATACCCCTGAAATTCAAAAAGCCCTTCATGCGGTACAGCCGCGTGCCCTGCGTTTGCAGGGTCGACGTGAGCCATGCCTGAAATCGCTCGGGATCGACCGGCCGATCCGTCTCCAGGCTGAACGAGCCGACTCGCTCATCATGAGAGTGCCCGGGATCGAAATTCCTTTGCACGCGCGGTGCCGGCTGCGCATCCCGGCCATCCTCGAGCTTCAGTGCGAACTCCTCGGGCAGGTGCTGCGTAAAGAGCCAGTAGGTGCCCCGCGTCGCGATGCGCAGCACGAACCGGGTTTCCGCGCCCCTCGGCAGGTCGAGAAGCCGCGAGCGGACCTGCGGCTCGATCACCGCGCCGGGGGCATCGAGCGGAGCGGCGCCGGAGAACAGGGCGAATACCCGCTCCGCCGCCTTGACCGGATCGAGTTCGTCGGAGGCCAGCGCCTCGCACACGACGATCTTCATGGAGGGATCCGGTCCATCCTGAAGCACCAGGGTGTAATCTCCCTCGGCGAGATCGTAGGCTCCCACCCACTCGAACGGATATTCGGGCTCGAGAAAGGTGGGCTTGTACTCGAGCGCCCGCGCAAGATCGAACCCGCCGATACCGAGCACGGAACTCATGGGAACCGATGCCTGCCGGGCTGGGTCCGCGCGCACGATTCGCGCCAGGGCATTGATGGCGCGCACCCTGCGCTCCAGGGCGTCGAGGTCGGTACCGCCGACCAAATCAGTCTTGTTCAAGACGATGACGTCGGCGAACGCCACTTGCGTGCGCGCTTCCTCGCTCTCGATGAGCTGTTGATCGAAATGCCGCGCATCCACCATCGTCACGATTCCATCCAGCGCGAATTCCGCGCTCATTCCTTCGTCCACGAAAAATGTTTGCGCGACCGGCCCGGGATTGGCGAGGCCGGTGGTCTCCAACACGATGCGATCGAACTTGTCCCGGCGAGCGATCAAATTGCCGAGAATGCGGATCAGGTCGCCGCGCACGGTGCAGCAGATGCACCCGTTGTTCATCTCGAAGATCTCTTCCTCGGCGTTGATCACGAGTTCCTGATCGACGCCGATCTCGCCGAACTCGTTCTCGATGACGGCGATGCGCTGACCGTGGCTTTCGGTGAGGATGCGGTTCAGAAGGGTGGTCTTGCCGGAGCCCAGGAAGCCGGTCAGCACGGTCACAGGAATACGATTCGCTTCACCCAAGACGACACCTCCCTCGCTTCGCCAAGGGCGAAGACGCGCAACCCCAATGCGACCAGCGAGCGGGAATGGAAGGTGAAATCGCTTGAGCGGTACGAGGGATGCAGCGGCGTTCGTGCCGTGCACCGCTGACCCCACAGCAACGTACCAATCGCCCACCGCGACGTTCGCAGACATCATCGTCAGGCCGGTCTCCGGACTCACGAGCGCATGTGAATCATGCCGGCGACCCGCCTTCCCGCGTCCCACGCAGTGGCTCTCGGATCGTCTTTACTCGTTTACCGTTGCGGGGGCAGCGCCGGGTTTGGTTCCAGTGAATGACTGGAACGCGCACCGGCTTCCCGTTTCACTTGCCGACATTCACGATCGATATCGAGAAGGCAGCGAAGCACCTGACAACTTCGCCGACGATGCTAACCGCCGCAAAAGCGATTGGCAAGCCGGAACCGCGCCGATCTCTCGGGGCGTCTGATAGATTACGCAATACAGTGGTAATTCGATGTAAGGAGCAGCACTTCCTCCCCGGCCTCGAGGCCCGGGTTTCCGTGCCGAATATCTGATGAAGGCCTTGTCGATTCTTGGATCAGGCTCCGGCGCGGGAAAGAGCTGGATCACAACCGCGCTCGGCGCCTGGCTTCACGGTCAAGGAATTCGTGTAGCCCCCTTCAAGGCCCAGAACATGTCCAATAACGCATGGGTCACGCTCGACGGAGGCGAAATCGGACGCGCCCAGGGCGTGCAAGCGGAAGCTTGCGGTCTGATCCCGACGGTGGAGATGAATCCCATATTGCTCAAGCCGAGCGGGGCCCAGGGATCGCAAGTGATCGTGTTGGGCCGCTCGCAAGGACACTGTGCCGCGGCCGAGTACTATCGGCACTTCGACCGTCTCTGGCAGACCGTCACGGAAGTCCTCGACGGCTGGCGGGAGCGGTGTGACGTCTTGCTGATGGAGGGCGCCGGCAGTCCCGTGGAACTCAACTTGCTGGACCGCGACCTCGTGAATTTACGGCCGTGCCGCTACTTGAACGGTCGATGGGTATTCGTCGGGGATATCGACCGGGGAGGAATATTCGCCCAGCTCGCCGGGGTATGGAACCTGCTCCCGCCGGCCGACCGCGCGCGCGGGCTGGGCGCCATCATCAATCGGTTTCGCGGCGACCTGGCGCTGTTTTCAAATCCGCAGCGGTGGATCGAGTCTCACGCTCCCGGTTTTGCGGTGCTCGGCACCCTGCCCCTTCGATCCGATCTGCAGCCCGAGGAAGAAGACGGTCTGTCCCGCGATGATGCCGTCCGCGGAACCGGGGACGTCATGGCCTGGGTACGCTTCCCTCACCTGTCGAATCTGACCGACTGTCAACCCTGGTGGGCGGATACCGGCGTCCAGGTGCGATGGGTGACCACGGCCCCGCAGCTTCAGGAGGCGCGAGTCATCGTGCTGCCCGGAACCAAGAATACGCTCGCCGACCTGCGTTGGTTGCGGGCGAGCGGACTGGAGGACGCCATCATCGCAGCATTTCACCGCGGCGCGCTCATCATCGGCGTGTGCGGTGGATTTCAAATGCTCGGCCGGTCACTGAGCGATGAGGCAGGGCAGGCCGGCGATTCGGGCACCGAACGAGGCCTTGGACTGCTGCCGGCCGACACGGAGTTCAGTCCATCGAAGACGCTTCGTCAGGTCACCGCGAGCTGCGGCGGCCGCGAATGGCGGGCCTACGAGATCCATATGGGTGTCACGCGCGCGCGTTCCGCCGTCGAACCGCTCCAGACGGTTCGCGATGCAGCGGGAGCGCGGCCCGAAGGCATGCGTCTCGGGAACGTCTGGGGTACCTACCTGCATGGCTGGTTTGAATCGCCGCAAATACGGGCGCAGGTGGCCGCCGCGGCCGGTATGCAGGCGCACCGGCCGCACCCGATACCGTGGGCCGAGCAGCGCAGCGCCGTCTATGGCGCCATGGCGGAGCATCTCGCCGCGCACGTGAATTTGGAGCCGATCAGGCGGTACCTGTGCCTTTGACGCAAACCGACGTTTCGCTCGTTGACTGCGTGCCGCTCCAGCGTATCGTGATTGCGGGCGGACCGGGATCCGGCAAGAGCACGCTTCTCGAGGCGCTGGCCGAATCGGGCGAGATCTGCCACCGGGAGTCCTCGAGAGTGTTGATACGCGAACAGTTGGCTCGAGCGGGCCGTCTCGTTCCCTGGGGCGATCTTCCGGCCTTCGCGCAGGAATGCAGCCGGCGAATGCTGGCCCAGATCGCCGATAGCCGGCGCACGGATGCCCAACTCACCGGCAATGTGCAGCATGGACGATGTTTCTTCGATCGCGGATTGCCCGACCTGATCGGCTACCTGAGCCACGGCGGGCATGGCGTGCCCGATGCCTGGCGGGTGGCGTCGCGCGCGTACTCATCGGTGGTTTTTTTCGCCCCCCCGTGGCGAGAGATCTTCGTGAACGATGACGAGCGGCCGCAATCCTTCGCCGAGGCGCAAGCCCTGAGCGCGCACATACGGCGCGCCTATCTCGACTGCGGCTTCCGGCTCGTCGATCTGGTGAAGAGTTCCGTTGCCGATCGTCTCCGCCAGGTCCGTCGGCATCTCGGTGCGCATCAGCCAGGCCGCAATCATGGGTGAGCTGACCTTCATCACCGGACCCGTGCGCAGCGGCAAGAGTCGACGGGCCGTCGAGCAAGCCAAGGTTTGGGGAAGCGGCACTGTTTTCGTCGCCACCTATTGCGCCGATGCGCGCGACCCGGAAATGCTGGAGCGCGTGCGCCGTCATCGCGCCGAGCGGCCCGCGTGGCGTACGCTCGAAGCGCCGGCCGATGTGTCCGCGAGTCTGGCGGCGCTCGCACCGCCTCCGAGCGGCGTGATTCTCGATTGTCTGACGCTGTGGGCCGGCGCACGGTTCGCCGATTCGGACACGGCCATCACTACCGCGTGGAGCGCACAGTTGTCGGCGTTCAAAGCCGCACCCTGGCCGAGCGTCATCGTCAGCAACGAATTGGGCTGGGGTTTGGTCCCCACCGACCCTCCAGCGCGTCGGTTCAGGGATCTTGCCGGTACCCTGGCGCAGCTGACGGCCGCGGCGGCAGACGACGCGTGGCTGATGGTAGCCGGGTGCCCTTTGCGATTGAAATGACAGCGGCCCGGCGCCTCCCGGGATGACTCAGGCACCGTTCCGCGGCAGGGAACCTGTCAGACTTGGGGCCATCGTCGCAGCAGATGGACCTAAGTCCGACTGACTCCCAGTTTTTCGACGAACCGGCCGGCGATGCCGGCGCGCTGCGCAAAATGGACGTGCAAATAGCTCGCGAGCAGATTGCCGCTCACGAATCCTCCCGAGTCGGCGGGCGCTTCGGCCCGCGTGCCGCGAACCCGCCAGGCAACGGCGTCGCCGGCAATCGGTTCATCGCAGACCCAACGGCTGTATCGGAATTCATGCCCACGCAGTTCCTCGCCGGCCTCGGCCAGCAAGTTGGGATGCAGCGCGGCAGCATGCCGATACCCGAGCGCCGCCAGCTTGTCGGTCATGCGCGCCACGCCGGGAATGAGGCCCGCCATCGGCCAGCGGCGACCCTCGCCATCGATCAAGCCCTGGGTGAGCACCATGAAACCGCCGCACTCGGCGAAGATGGGCGCGTCGCGAGCCCGTAGTTCCTTCAATGCGTGCCACAACCCAACATTCGATGCGAGTTCCGAGGCGTGCAACTCGGGATAACCGCCGCCCAGATAGACGCCGGCCGCGTCGGGACTGGGTTGCTCGCCTTTCAAGGGACTGAAGAATTCGATCGCCGCGCCGGCCTCCGTCAGCAGCTCCAGATTCTCGGGGTAGTAGAAGCAGAATGCGTCGTCGCGCGCGACCGCGATCACGGGGCGGCGGGCGGCGGGCCGGTGAGGCACGGCGCGCGCGGGTGCCGGGAGGTCCGCCACCCCGGCGGCCGTTCGAGCAATTTCCATGACCGCCGGGAGATCGAACCGCTGGGCGACCGCATCGGCAATGTCGGCAATCAGCGAGCTCGAGTCCAGATGTTCGCCGCCCGGTACCAACCCCAGATGCCGCTCCGGAATCTGCAGTTTGGAATCGCGAGGCAGCCAGCCCAACACGGGCAATCCGGTGATCGTGGTGATCGCCTCGGCACAGCCCTTCGCATGACCCTCGGACCCGGCAAAATTCAGAATCACCCCTCGCAAGGCCAGGTCGGGGTCGAAATGCTGACAACCCAGTGCGGTGACCGCCGCGCTGCGTGCCGCGCCCGCAATGTCCATGACCAGAACGACCGGTGCACCCAGGAGCTTCGCGATCTGCGCCGTCGATGCGTGTTCGTCGTGCCAGTTGCTGCCGTCGAAGAGACCCATGACTCCCTCGATCACCGCGATATCCGCATCCCGGCACCCGCGGGAGAATCCCTGCAAAAGCTGCGCGGCATCCAGCATCCAAGCATCGAGATTTCGACAGGGCCGCCCGGCGGCGCGTTCGTGATAACTCGGATCGATATAGTCGGGACCGCACTTGAACGGCTGAACGACCAAACCCTGCCGGCGCAGGGCTGCGATCAGTCCGGCCGCAATCGTCGTCTTGCCGGCGCCCGATGCGGCGGCGGCGATCACGATCCGAGGCACGTTGCGCCGAGTCACAGCGCCCGCTCGAGCGCCGCAAGCAAGGCTTTCTGCGCGGCCGGGGGCTGCGCACTCAACCGTATCCACTGCCGGAGGCCGAACGAGCTGCCGTCGCGAACCCGCACGTCATGGCTCCGGAGGTATGCGGCGATCCGCGCGCCATTGCCGACCTTCGCCAGAAGAAAGGTCGCCGGGCTCTCGCGCACGGGCAACCCGAGCCGGCGCAGCGAACCCGCCAGCCGCTCGCGCCATCGCCTCACCCGGGGGATCCCCTGGGCAAGCCACGTGCGCGCCCGAGGCTCTGTGGCGGACTCCAGCAATGCGACGGCGTCGCGCCCTATCACCCAGCTCGGCGCCGCGTCGGCAAGGCGCCGATCGATTCTCGGGGTGATGAAGTACGCGCCGCGCACGCCCGTCAGGCCGAATGCCTTGTTCGGAGAATACATACGGTACGCGCCGGCGGCCGCCGTCTCGATGGCGGCTGCATGGCCCGCATCGCAGAGGGGCGCGTAGGCCAGGTCCACGACGAGGGGTCCGGCGGCCGCGGCAGCGGACACGAATTCCGGAGACCAAAGATCACCGGTCGGATTATTCGGCCAGCAGAGGAACCCCAGACCCGGATGCTCGGATTGGGCGCGCAGGAATGCGTCCTGCGAACGTGCCGAGATCAACTTCCGCCCCGCCAGTCGCGCTCCGCGCGCGTACTCCGAGAACGTCGGCGCGAGTTGCTGAATCGACCCGTCGATGCGCGAGATCAACCGCAGGATCAATTCGCTGGCGCCGGCACCCACCACGATTCGCTCCGGTGCCGTCCGGTGATGGACCGCCAAGGTGGCGCGAAGCTGCGTGTAGCTGGGATCGGGATATCGAGTCACATCCGCATTGCGCACCGCGGCGAGTATCGACGGACAGGGCCCCAAGGGGTTGGCATTGCTCGAAAAATCGTAGCGTGGATCCGGCAGCGAATCAGTGCCGCCGTGCACGGGATGCAGGCTAGGCATGACCGGCACCCGGCAGAAATCGCATTCCCACCGCCAATAGAGCCGCGACGATCCACGCGGTTGCCTGCGCCCGGCGCAGCGCCGTCGACGTGTCCGCCGCCGAGGCAGCGGACCCATTCGCATTCAGCGCATAAACTTGCGGCTTGCGCAGCCGAACGTCGAGGGACAGAGCCAGAGCACCCATCGGCCAGCCCGAATTGGGCGACGCCGTGCGTGCCGCTTCAGCCGGCAGCCGCCGCATTCGCGACATCCGGTTTGGGCCCGCCAAGAGCAAGCCGATCGCGGTCACCCGCGCAGGTATCAAATTCAACAGGTCATCGGCCCGCGCCGCAAATTTCCCAGCCCACTCCCACCGTCCGCGATAACCCCACATGGCATCCGCCGTGTTGGCGAACCGATAGACCGCCGCACCCGGCAGGCCGAACAGAGCAAACCAAAAGAGGGGCGCGATGACCGAGTCCGAAAGATTCTCCGCCAGCGATTCCAATGCGGATTCGCGGATCTCGCCCGAATCCAGGTTCGTGGTGTCGCGGCTCACGATGTGAGCCAGGCGCGCACGGCCGGACTCGACGCTTTGCGCCAGCGAGCTCTCGACGGCGCCCACCTCGCTCAGCAGCAGGCGCAGGGCAAACAGCGGCTTCAGGAGCGCCGCGGTCAGTATGATGTCCAGCCACGCCGGCAGCTTTGCAGACTCTGCATCGGCAAATCCATACACCGCTGCGACGAGCGCCGCGCCGGCCAGCCAATACGCGGCACCGAGAAAGAGTGCCGTCCGGGGTCCGCGATCCGGCAAACCGCATCCGGCGCGCCTCAGGTAATACCCCATCCATACGACCGGATGCATGCGCGCCGGCGGCTCTCCCCACAAGCGGTCGATCAGCAGTGCGAGAATGATGCTCACAGGCTCTCGAGGCGGCCATGGATGCGCAGCGTGAGCGCCGTCGCATCCATGGCATCGAGCGCAACGCACTCGGCGCCGAGCGCCTGGGCAAGCACCCGCGCGCGGCCCAGCACGATCGGCCCCGGCTCGCAATCGATGACCAGCGCACCGGCGCATGCTGCCTGCAGCACCGAGCAGGCGGCGAGCGCTTCCTCCCAAGGATCGCCGCCGTCGAGGCTGACGTTGGCGCGTCCGTCGGTGAGCAGCACCAGCAAGGCAGGCTCGCGTGTTTGCATCAAGCGCGCCGCGTCGAGCAGCGCGCGCGCGAGCGGTGTTCGTCCGCCCGTGGGCACGTCGCGGAGTGCCTGCTCTATGCTCGCTATATGACGTGTAAACGGCAGCGCAAGATCCGTACCCTCGGCGCGAAAAACCATGAGGGCAACCTCGTCGCGCCGCTGATAGTTCGACGTCAGCAACCCCAGCGCGGCGCCCTTCGCCACTTCCAGGCGGCGCTTCGTCGCCATCGACCCGCTGGCGTCCACCAGGAACAGCACGTGGCAGAGGCCGGGTCCGCGGCGTTCATGCTGCATGAGATCGGCTGCAGCAAGTCTGACGCCCTGCTCTCCGGCGCGAACCCCCCGCCTGGCTGCAGCCGCCAAAGTCTGCGGCATGGCCAGGGTACCGGTGTGCTGGAACGGAATTGCGCCGATTACGCGTTGCGAGCCCGGCGATTCCGCGCGGCGCCGGCCGGCTCCCTCGCGATCGACCACATCCGTCATCAAACGTACGGGGCCGCGATCCGGACCGGGAGGAGCCATTCGCAGCCGCGGACTCTCGGCAAGATGCGCCGGGGCCGGCGCCGCGCCCGTTGCATGCGCCGCCTCGCCGTCCGCCGGGGTTCGATTTTGATCCGGCGGCTCGAGGCTCGGGCGCGCGCGCGGCTGAGCCTTGGATTTCTTTTGGCGCGTTCGATGCGACAGGGCGAGATCAGCGGCGCGGCGGATATGCTCGTCGCGAATCTCGGACGCAGCTTGCCACGCCGCCAAGGCGCGCGCGGCCCTGATGATGGCGAGATCGCCTCGAATCCCGTCCAATTGATGCTCGACCGAGAGCGCCGCGACGGCCGATAGGTGGGCGTCCGTTATGGAGAGCGCGGCGAGCCGCTCGCGCGCCGCAACGATTCCCCGGCGCAGCGCCTGCTCTTCCGGCCGCACAGCCTCGATGATGCTCTCGGGCAGATCATCGAACGACAGCCGCTGGCGGATCGCCGCAATACGGGTCTCCTGCGCCGCGAGACCGCGAACCTGCACGCAAAGGCCGAAACGATCGACAAATTGCGGCCGCAGATCCCCTTCCTCGGGATTCATGGTGCCCACCAGGATGAACCGCGCCGCCTCGCCGGCGGAAACACCGTCACGTTCGACCGTGACCCAGCCGCTGGCGGCCGCGTCCAGCAAAAGGTCGACGATGTGATCCGGCAGCAGATTGACTTCATCCACGTACAGGACGCCGCCGTCGGCGCGAGCGAGCAGACCCGATCGCAATTCGGTGCTGCCATCCTGCAATAGCCGCGAGATATCCAGCGATCCAACCACTCGATCCTCGGTTGCGCCGAGGGGCAGCTCGACGAACGGCGCGGCCTTCCCTTCGGAAGTCTCGGGCAGGAGCGCCGCGAGGCCACGCGCCGCGGTACTCTTGGCCGTGCCTCTCTCGCCGGTGATCAATACGCCGCCGATGGTGGGGTCGACGGCGGCCAGCATGAGCGCGAGCTTCAAATCATCCTGTCCCACGACCGCGGAAAACGGAAAATCAGGTCTCATGGCGCACTCTCGGCCACTTCCTCGATGGTCCCCTCGCTCGCCAGGAGCGCCGCGCGCAACCTCTTCAGTGTCTCCGGCTTCGGGTTCCACAGCTGCCGCTGTTCCGCTTCCAAGAGGCGCTCCACGATCGCGTTCAACGCCCACGGATTATCTCGCTGCAAGAAGCGCTGAGCTTCGCCGTCGGCAAAGTTTTCCGCGACGCCCTCGAACATCCAGTCGGTGACGATTCCCGCGGTGGCCGAAAAGCCGAACAGCGCGTCCACGGTCGCCGCCATCTCGAGGCCGCCGCGGTAGCCGTGACGCTGGATGGCGCTCAGCCACTTCGGGTTCACCACCCGCGAGCGATAAACCCGCAACGCCTCTCCCTGCAGGGTTCGAACGCCGGGCCGGCGGGGATCCGACGAATCGCCGAAGTAGGACCGCGGCGCCGTGTTCGAAATCGACGTCACCGCCGCCACCAAGCCCCCGTGAAATTCAAAGTAGTCGCTGGAGTCGAACAGATCCTGTTCCAGATTGTCCTGGTTGTGCAGCACCAACTCGACGCCGGCAAGCTTGCGGCGGAATGACTCCACGGCCTCTACGCCGTCACTGCATTGCGGCGAGTAGGCCCACCCGCCCCACAGCAGGACTGCCTCCGCGAGATCGTTGGCATCGCGCCAGGCACCGCTGTCCATGAGTTGCATCAGCCCCGTTCCGTAGGCTCCCGGCTTGGAGCTGAAGACCCGGTAGGAAGCTCGGCGCCGCGCCGAATCCGCATCGCACCCTCCAGCTTGCAGGGCCGACGTTTCCGCCAGCCAATGCTTGCGCACGAAGTTCTGCTCCGCCGGTTCGTCGAGAATCACGACCCGCTGCACGGCATCGTCGAACAGGTGCATCAAGGCGGGAAACGCATCGCGGAAAAACCCGCTGACGCGCAGCGTCACATCGACGCGCGGACGGCCGAGCTCGGAGAGCGGAACGACTTCGAGGCCGCAGGTGCGGCGGGTCTCGGGCTCCCACACGGGGCGCACGCCCAGCAGCGCCAGGGCCTGCGCCATATCGTCCCCGCCGGTACGCATGGTCGGCGTTCCCCAGATGCTGAGCGCGATGCTCTCGGGCCACCGGCCTTTCTCTGCGAAATGACGAGCGAGTACCTCGCGCGCAAGCGCTCCGCCGGTCGACCAGGCGGCCGGCGTGGGCAGACCGCGCGGATCGACCGTGTAGAAATTGCGGCCGGTGGGCAACACGTGCGCCATGCCGCGGCTCGGCGATCCGGAAGGACCGGCGGGCACGTAAGCCCCATTGAGCGCCGCCAATAGATGGCGGGTTTCGTCGGTGGTCCGCGCCAGATCAGGGGCCAATGTCTCGCACGCGAAGCACAAGGTCCGCGACAGATCGATCAGCGCGGCGGCCTTGGGCCCGGCGCCGTTGAGCCCGGCGGCGCTCCGCGCGCCTTCCCCGCTTGCCGCGTCCGCTGATGCAAACCTCCGCTGAATCACGCCGTCAACACACGCCGGTGAAAATGCACTCGCGGCGAGCTCTCGGAGCAGCGCTCGCGCCAGCTCATCGACGGCGGTTCGAACTTGTCCCGCGGTGGCGCCGGCGCTCGCCCATGCCGAAAGAACGGGCGCCGGTGGGTTCGGCCAAGCACCGCGGGCATCGCGCAGCACGGCGGGTTCGATGCCGGCGGCGCGCGTCACCGCATCGATCAAGGACGGGATGCCGCCGTTCGGACTGCGCAAGATCGCAAACAGCAGATCCACCAGCGCGGACCCTTGGGGCGGCGCGCCGAACACATGCAGCCCGCCCCGAATCTGGGCTCGGCCCAGGTCGCATAGGTAGGCATCGAGGTCTTCCAATAGATGCGCAAAACCGCGTCCCGAGAGCCGTTCCAGCGCGCGCGGAATGCCCTGCTCGTTGATGCGATCGTCCCACGGGTGCTCATGATCGCCGTGCCGCTGGAGCCGGATCTGCCTGAGGTCATCCTCCAGCCGCGCCGAGCGTACGAGATCCCACACCTGACGGCGCAGCACCGGGAGTTTGTTCGTATCGAGCACTTCGGCGCGATAGTATTCCTCGACCAGACGCGCCAATGTCGCGAGCGGCCCGTACGTGTCCGCATGGGTCAGCGGAGGCACGAGATGATCCACGATGACGGCGTGCGTGCGGCGCTTGGCTTGCGCGCCCTCTCCGGGATTGTTCACCACGAACGGATAGATGAGGGGCAGATCGGCCAGGAGCACGTCGGGCGCGCAATCCGCGGACATCGCCATACTCTTGCCGGGCAGCCACTCCAGGGTTCCGTGCGTGCCGAAATGAATGATCGCATCGGCCCGCCAATCACAGTCGAGCCACCGATAGAAGGCGGCATAGTGATGGCACGGCGGTAGATCCGGGGCGTGATACACCGCTTCCGGATCGACTCCGAACCCGCGCGGCGGCTGGATTGCGATCAGAACGTTGCCGAACTTCAATCCGCTGAACAAGTAATCGCTGTCGTCGGAAAACGGCTCGTGGAGCGCGAGCAAGGGCGAGCGACGGGCGGATTGCTTGTTGCCGCGCCAGAACGGCGGAGGCACCGTCGGTCCGGCCGCGGCAGGCTTGCCCCATGTGCCGCTCAGCGACGTTTGAAATCCTTGGGATTGCGCTGCGAACCATTGCGCATAGCGCCCGCGGGGCATGCGCCAGGCCGTGTCCGGATCGAGAGGGTGCCTTTCATCGTAACTGCCCTGCGCGAGCAGCTGCGCCATCAGTTCCTCCGCCGAACCCGGCAGCGCACCGACCTCATAGCCCGCCGCGCTCATGTCCATGAGCCATCGCAGAAGCGATGCGGGCGTATCCAGACCGACCGCACCGCCGATTCGCTGAGCCTTGCCGCCGCCATTGCTGAGCACGATGGCTATCCGTTTCCCCGCATTCGATTTACCGCGCAGCACTGCGATCCGCCGCGCGAAATCCGCCACGCGCCGCACACGTTCCGCATCGGGCACGTAGCGATGATTGTCCTTGAACGAGATGGGCACCGAGATCACGCGTCCGTCGCATTCCGGCAGAACGACGTGCATGGCGGCTTCCGACGGACTCAAGCCCCGCACGGATGCATTCCACGCCGCGCGCGGCGTACCGCAGCAGATCGCTTGAATCAACGGCGCACCGATGAGCTCGAATGGCGTGCCGGCCGGCCGCGGCGGGACGCTTTGCGGCGCATTCAAGTTGAAGACCGGAAAACTCACCGTGTTGACGATGATGTCCGGAAAATCAGGCAACAGGCGCAGCGCGAGCGGCACTCCCAGCGCGTCGCAGTCGCGCAACGAACTCGTAAAAGCACCGATCGCAGAGAAGCCGCGGCTCTCCAGCGCGCGCAGCGCGGCATCGACGAATTGCAGATTTCCGCTCAGCACGTGGGCACGATAAAAAAGAACGATCGCGGTGGGTCTGTCCGGGGCCCGATGACCGGTCCACTCGACGGCATTCGTCACCAAGAGATCCGGGTGATACAGGCCGTGGGCGGGCATCGGCCGGGGCGGCGCAAATGGCCCGCCCGCTCCAAGATACTCCACCGCCGCATAGCGCAGGGCTTCCGCCACATTGGCGGCGCCGCCCGCCATGAAATAGGACGTGAGATTCGATGCGAGTTCGGCCTTTACGCCCGAGGTGCGGGGAAGCAGCTCGGCGCTGCCGCCGACGCCGCTGATCACGACGAGTCCCCAGCCCTCCCGGTGCGCGAGGCCGATGAGATCGGCAAGGCCCGGTACGGAGGATACGGAGCCATGGATGCGCACGATCGCGAGCAGCCGCGGCGAACGGCGCGCACCGACCAGCGCCGACAGCGCATCCGGCGTGGACAAGCCAAGAAGGGAGCGGCCCACGACGGCCGGAAAATCCGCCGGCAGCTGGGTACGAGCTCGCTCGAGCGCCAGCAGGTCCGTTTCTGCGTGCGAAAGCAGCACCAGACCCTCCGTGAGCCCGGCAGCGCTCGATGAGGTCTCTTCGCACGCGGGCCCCGCCGTCCTCCACGTCAGCGCGGGAAGCGCGCACACGGCTGCGGGGAAACCGTCCGCATCGAGCACGGCACCGGCGTACTCGATCGTCAGACGGCGTTTATCTGCATCGTCGATCGGCCCAAACCAGCGCAGCGTCTCGCCATAGCCCAAGCCGACCGCACACGGGCCGCGCGCATCATCGCTGCGGGAAACCCGCTGCAATGCGATCCGCGATGCGTGGGCACTCGCCTGCCGCGCGGCCTGCCAATCCGCCCAGGACTCGTCATCGACCCCGTGCATCGCAACCAATATCCGAATGCGCGATGGCCTCGAACTCTCCGGGTTGGCCGTGGACATCGTCAGATCCTCGTCAAAACTCGATGCCGGCTTGCGCGCGAATGCGTTGCAGCTTCAAGGGATGTTTGATGAGGGTCATTTCGGTCACCAAGTCCGCGCGCTCGACCAGTTCCTGCGGCGCGTTTCGTCCTGTGAGCACCACATGGGTTTTCGGGGGTCGTTGGTCGATGCCGGCCAATACTTGATCGACCGACAAGTAATCCTTCTTCAGGGCAATATTGACCTCATCCAACAAGACCAGGTGGTACTCGGGGTCGGCCAGGTAACGCAGAGCAACCTCCCATCCCGCCTGAGCCACGAGCTTGTCGCGGACCTTGTCCTGCGTTTCCCACGTGAAGCCTTCGCCCGTGGCGTGAAATTGCAGCTGGCCGCCCCATGGCTCGAATGCCCGCTTCTCAGCCGGTTCCCACGCACCTTTGATGAACTGCACGATCGCGACGCGGTAGCCATGACCCAGGCTGCGCAACACCATCCCGAGGGCAGCCGTGGTTTTCCCCTTCCCCGCTCCCGTGTGAACGATCACCAGTCCCCGATCCGTGACGGTCTCGGCCATGCGCCGATCCTGGATTGCCTTGCGTCGCTGTATGCGCTGCGCATACGCGTCGCCGGTCTCGGTACCTTCGGACTCCTCGGGAGGCAGGCTGGGTTCCGCCATAATCGCTCACTTTCCGCACGAATCGGCTTTGGACCGCGGACAATCTTAAGCCGACGAACGTCTTCCCGCGCCGTCGGCGCAGTGACTCATTCAGGGTAATGCATACGGCCGGCGACGACAATAGAGCGGCCTGAGGGGCGGCTCATCGCGTTGCCATTGACAATGCGAGGGCGCAACGCTGTACTACCGCCCTTGATGGCCTCTCTCGAACGAGAGAGCGATGAGGGAATGTGGTACGCATCGAGCGCCGCAAGGTACTTCGGTCCAACCCACGGCTGCCCCCGCAACTGTAAGCGGAGAGCGCTTGCCCGATGCCACTGATTTCTGCCCCCAAGGGACAGGTCGGGAAGGCGGCAAGCTGCACTGACCCGCGAGCCAGGAGACCTGCCATCCCTTTGGTCGCGTGCCGGGCGGGGTGCCTCGGCGACGGTCGAGCCCGTCTCGACTGTGCGGGAATCGGCAGCAGCTGATTTCACGCCGGTTCCGCACCCCGAGCTTGAGCTTGTCAGGAGAGGCGGATGAGCGACATCGGGGCAGCGGGCCGGGCCGGGGTCTTAGTGTGCATCACCTGCCGCGCCGCCACAAACCCGGCCGACGCATCGGAGGCCGACGCACCGCGAGCCGGCCTTGCCCTGGCCGAGGCGACTGCCGCCGCCGCCGCGAGCGCCCCGGACATTTCAGTGACACGCATCCGCTGCCTTGGCAACTGCAGCCGCGGATTGAGCGCCGCAATCCGCTGCGACGACGCTTGGACCTATGTGTTCGGCGGCCTGGAACCGACGCGAGATGGCCCCTCCCTCATCATCGGCGCCCGCCTGCTCGCGCAGGCCGTGGACGGCATCATGCCATGGCGCGGCCGACCGGAATCCTTGAAACGCGGCCTCATTGCCCGCGTGCCTCCCGGCAACTTTCGCGAAGAATTACCGTGACGCCGCTGACTCGCGGTGCGTGTCCCGGCATCTCGCAACCCATGCCGACCGGCGACGGACTTCTCGCGCGGCTGATGCCGTCGGCGCCCATTTCCCTCGACACCTTGGTTGCCCTCTGCGACGCCAGCGAAACGCACGGGAATGGCATCGTGGAGGTGACGCAGCGCGGCAGCCTGCAGATCAGGGGCCTTTCGCCCGCTTCGGCGCCGGTATTTGCTCGAAGAGCTTTTGCACTCGGACTGGGGACGGAAGGCGGCCCGCCCATCCTCGCGTCGCCTTTGATGGGTTTGGACGCTCGAGAGAGTGTCGATCTGCGTGCGCTGGCTGCCGCCCTGCGCACGGATTTGGGGAACCGCGGCGCACTTGCATCGCTCGGTCCCAAGGTCTCGGTGCTGATCGACGGCGGCGGTGCCCTGCACTTGGACGATGTGCCGGGCGATCTGCGATTGCGGGCGAACACGGATTCTCGTCTGCACCTCAGCATCGCCGGGACCGCCGCGGACGCGACCAGTCTTGGCTGGGTCCAACCGCATCGAGCGCTCGAGGTCATCATCCACGTCTTGGGCAGCATCGCGAATCGCGGCGTGGGTGCGAGAGCGCGGGATATCGCGAAGGGCACGGACGCGCACGCCCTTCGCGCATCGCTTGCCGGCATGCTCAGCGACGAACCACCGCCCACCCCAAGGCCGCCCGCGGAGCCGATCGGCAGCCACCGGCTGAATGACGGACGAGTGGCATACGGGATTGCGCTCGCCTTCGGCTACACCGAGGCCGCCGTGCTCAGACGATTTGCGCATGCCGCTGAACGCTGCGGCGCCGCTTCGGTACAGCCGGCACCCGGTCGCGCGCTGTTGACCGTCGGGTTGGCCGCGGCCGCAACGGACCAACTAGCCGATTTTGCGGCGGCGGCGGGATTCGTCGTGCGGCCCGACGATGCGCGCCGGTATGTGGTCGCCTGCGCCGGCGCACCGGCCTGTCGGTCCGCCATGCTCTCGACGCGTCAAGTGGCGCCGGCGATTGCGCAGGCGGCAAGGCCGTTTCTCGACGGCTCGTTGACCATACACGTGTCGGGGTGCGCCAAAGGATGTGCACATCCGGGCGCCGCTGCGTTGACTTTCGTTGGCCCCGACCGCCTGGTAGTGCACGGCCGCGCCGGCGACGTGCCGCATGGCACTGCGTCAGCCGCTGATTTCATCGCCGGCTTGCCGCGCCTCCACGCTGAACGGCAGCACTCGCACGCAGGCCGGGAGTGCAGTGCGGCAATGATGTCGCGGCTCGGCGCGATCCGTGTGCTCGCCGTCATGGATGGGCAGGCGCTCCATGATTGACTACCTGCGCGACGGCGCCGCGATTTATCGGCAATCGTTCGCCATCATTCGCGCGGAAGCCGACCTGTCACGATTTTCCGACGCGGAAGCGGATGTCGCCGTTCGGATGCTCCATGCCTGCGGAGCGGTTGAAACCGCCAAGAGCATCGTGTTCTCGGACGGAGTGGTAACGGCGGCTCGCGCAGCGCTGCACGCCGGAGCGGCCATCCTGTGCGATTCTGAAATGGTGAGCCATGGCGTTACGCGCGCCCGCCTTCCCGCGGGCAATGCAGTGATCTGCACGCTGCGCGATCCGGCCGTGCCGGCGCTTGCCGAGAAGCGGGAAACCACGCGCTCGGCCGCTGCGATGGAGCTTTGGCTCGACCGGCTCGAGGGCGCGGTCGTCGCGATCGGCAATGCGCCCACCTCATTGTTTCGCCTGCTCGAAATGCTCGACGAGGGCGCACCGCGGCCGGCGGCGATCCTGGGGATTCCCGTCGGGTTCGTCGGCGCCGCCGAATCCAAGGAGGCGCTCATCTCCAACCCACGCGGCGTGCCCTTCATCGCCGTGCGCGGACGAGTCGGCGGAAGCGCAATGACCGCGGCCGCCGTGAACGGCTTGGCGCGGGCCGGCCTATGAGCGGCACAGGAAGGCTGATCGGCGTCGGTGTCGGACCGGGGGATCCGGACCTCTTGACGCTGAAAGCGGTGCGCGCGATGCAAGGCGCGGACGTCGTCGCCCATTTCGCGAAAGCCGGAAATGCAAGCAATGCGCGGGCTACCGTCGGGCAGTTTCTGCGTCCGGGTGTGACGGAGCTGCCGCTTCTGTATCCGCTCACCACTGAACGGCCGGCGAGCGATCCCGAGTACCGCTCGGCGATTCAAGGTTTTTTCGATGAGGCGGCGACCGCGGTTGCGGCGCATCTCGACGCCGGACGGACGGTCGCCGTCCTGTCGGAAGGCGATCCGCTGTTTTTCGGATCGTATATGCATCTTCACGTGCGGCTGATGAAGCACTATCCCACCGACGTGATTCCCGGCGTGACCGGCATGTCGGGGTGTTGGTCCGCAGCGGGGCTGCCGATCGTTCAAGGAGACGATGTGCTGACCGTGCTGCCGGGCACGTTGGATGAGGCGGAGCTCATCCGCCGGTTTCGTGAGAACGACCCAACCGTCGTCATGAAGATCGGGCGGAATCTATCGAAGGTGCGGCGTGCGCTGGCGGCGGCGGACCGCCTGAACAATGCGACCTACGTCGAGCGCGGCACGATGAACGATGAACGGCTGATGCCGCTCGTCGACAAGCCCGATGACTCGGCACCGTACTTCGCCATCGTGCTGGTTGCCGGCCGCGCGTGGCTCCCATGAGCGGGAAACTGACGGTGATCGGACTGGGGCCCGGAAGCGCCGGTCAACTCACGCCCGAAGCTTCCGACGCGCTGCATGCCGCCGATGTCGTGTTTGGATATGGCCCGTATCTCGAGCGGGTTGCCGCTCGAGCGGGTCAGCGCCGCCAGGCCTCCGACAACCGGGAGGAAATCGATCGTGCGAGAGGCGCCTTGACGGAAGCGGCGGCGGGAGCAAGTGTCGCGGTGGTCTCCGGCGGCGATCCCGGCGTCTTTGCAATGGCCGCCGCAATTTGCGAGGCGCTCGAACGCGGACCCGGCGCATGGCGCGACTTGGATGTTGTCATCGTTCCGGGCGTCACCAGCATGCTCGCCGTTGCCGCGCGCGTGGGTGCGCCGCTGGGCCATGACTTCTGTGCACTGTCGTTGTCGGACAACTTGAAGCCATGGCCCGTGGTTGAGCAGCGTTTACGAGCCGCGGCGAGCGCCGGCTTCGCCATCGCACTGTACAACCCAATTTCGCGATCGAGGCCGTGGCAACTCGACCGTGCGTTCGAGCTATTGCGCGTTCACCTTCCCGCCGGCACGCCGGTGGTGTTCGGGCGCGCCGTGGGTCGCGTCGATGAGCGCGTACGAGTCACGAACTTGGCGGAGGCCAAAGGGTCCGACGCGGACATGGCAACCTGTGTCATCGTTGGGTCGTCCGAAACGCGCCTGGTGGAACGGCCGAATAGAACCGCGCTGGTCTATACCCCTCGATCGGCCGGGCTCTCGAGCACATGATCAAGCCACGCAACCGCCTCGCCGACGGTCGTCACCCGTTGCACCGGCAACTCCGGCGGTCGCCGCAGCAACATCACCGGGATGCCGAGCCTGCGCGCCGCGGCGATCTTGCCGTAGGTCGCGGGGCCGCCGCTGTTCTTCGCGACCACGACATCGATCGCATGGGCGCGGAGCAACGCTCGCTCCTGTTCCTCTTCGAAGGGACCTCTGGCGAGAACGTAGCGCGCGTACGGAACCGCCAGCGGCGGGTCCACCGGATCGACGCTTCGAATCAGATAGTGGTGTTGCGGCGCCGAGGCAAAGTGCGCGATCTCCTGCCGGCCCAACGCGAGGAATACATTCCGGGACTGGACGCCCAGCGTGCGCACGGCCTCGGGCGCATCGGGAACTTCGGTCCATCGATCGCCGGCGACGGCGCCCCACGGCGGCCGGCACAGCACGATCATCGGGGTTTTCGTCTGCGAGGAGGCACGCAGCGCATGAGCCGAAATCGTCGCCGCATACGGATGAGTTGCATCGATCAACGCCTCGATCGCGTTGTCGAGGAGATACTGCGCGAGTCCGTCGACCCCCCCGAAACCGCCGCGCCGCACGGGTACTCCTTGAGCCAAAGGCGCGGCCGTGCGGCCCGCCAGCGACAAGGTCACTGCGATATCGGTGCGGGCCGCGAGCTGCTGCCCGAACTCGCGCGCCTCGGTAGTGCCCCCAAGAATGAGGATGTGCTTTCTCATGTCGCTCGCTGAACTCGCCGGTCCCCAGCCTGCCGTATCGCATCGATGGTTGTCCATCGTCGGGATCGGCGAGGATGGCATCGAGGGGTTGACTGCGGCCGGGCGGGAATTGATTCAATCGGCGGCCTTCGTCTTCGGCGGCGCGCGCCATCTCGCGCTGGCGGCACCCTTGATTCGGGGCATTCCCAAACCTTGGCCTGCACCTTTCGACCCGACGGTCGCTGAGGTGCTTGCCCACCGTGGCCGTGCGGTATGCGTACTTGCCTCGGGGGACCCTTTCCTTCATGGCATCGGGAGCCTGCTGTCGCGCCACGTCTCGTGCGAGGAAACAGTGGCGGTCCCCGCCGCATCCGCCTTCAGTTTGGCGGCATCGCGCTTGCTCTGGCCGCTCCCGCAAACCATCCTGCTGTCGGCGTGCGGCCGCCCTCTCGACCTCATCCGCCCCCATCTTCACGCCGGCGCGCGAATTCTGATGCTCACCTCCGGCCACGACGCCCCCGCGAAGCTGGCCCGCCTGCTGTGCGGAATCGGCTTTGGACGTTCGCGAGTGACGGTACTTGAATCACTGGCGGGCCCGCACGAGCGAATCCGCTCCTCGCCGGCGAGTTCCTTCGATCTGGAAACGATTGATCCGCTCAACACGGTTGCGATCGAGGTCGTCGCGGAGGACGGCGCGCGCATTCTTCCCAGGGCGGCCGGCATGGCCGACGAGTTGTTCGAGCACGATGGGCAGATCACCAAACGCGAGATTCGCGCCCTGACGCTGTCGGCGTTGGCGCCGCGGCGCGGCGAACTCCTCTGGGACGTGGGCGCCGGCTCGGGATCCGTGGCGATCGAATGGCTGCTCGCGGATGCCTCCCTGAGCGCGATCGCCGTCGAGCGGCGCGGCGATCGTGCCGCACGCGTCGCGCGCAACGCCGCTGCGTTCGGCGTACCGCACCTGACCCTGATCGAGGGCTCGGCTCCCGCCGCCCTGGAGGGCTTGGCATCGCCGGACGCGGTATTCATCGGCGGCGGCGCTGCGACACCCGGGGTGATGGATGCCGTACGAACTGCGTTGCGTCCGGCGGGCCGCCTGGTCGTCAACGCCGTGGCCTTGGAGACGGAAAGCGTCCTGCTGAAATGCCAATCGCAGTGGGGGGGAACACTCACGCGAATTGCGATCTCGCGCGCAGGTCCCATCGGCGGCGAAAACGCGCGCACGATGGGCTGGCGCAGCGCCATGCCGGTCACGCAATGGACTTGGGTGAAGCGGTGATCGTCGCCGGAGTCGGCTGCCGCAAGGCAATCTCGGCGGCACAGGTTGACTCGGCCATCGAGGCGGCATTGCTGCACAATCGGGTCACCGGCCACCGGCTCGAGCGGATCGCGGTACCGGCCGTGAAAGGCACTGAAGCGGGCATCGTCGAGGCCGCCGCGGCCCGGGGAGTTCCACTGGTGTTGATAGCTCAGAACGCATTGGAAGCCGCTGACGCGCGCACGTTGACCCGCTCGGCGCGGTCCATGGACACGCTGAACGTGCATTCGGTCGCCGAAGCCGCGGCGTTGGCCGGCGCCGGGCCAAACGCACGATTGCTTGCGCCCAGGGTTGCCGTCGGCCCGGTGACCTGCGCGCTCGCCGAAGGGGAAATCGCGCCATGACGGTACACTTCATCGGTGCAGGACCCGGGGCCGCCGATCTCATCACCGTCCGCGGCCGCGACATCCTCGCCCGTTGTCCCGTGTGCCTGTACGCCGGTTCGTTGGTGCCTCCCGACTTGCTCGCGCACTGTCCCGCCGGAGCGCGGCTCATCGACAGCGCGGCAATGACCCTCGATCAGATCGAGAACCAGTACCTCGAAGCCCATGCTGCGGGCCTCGATGTCGCGAGGCTTCATTCGGGGGACTTGTCGATTTACAGCGCGCTCGCCGAGCAGCTTCGCCGCCTGCGGCGTCATGGAATTCCGTACACTTTGACGCCGGGCGTACCGGCTTTTGCCGCCTCGGCCGCCGTTCTGGGACGCGAGCTGACGGTACCCGGCATCGCGCAAAGCGTCGTTTTGACCCGCATGTCGGGACGAGCATCTCGAATGCCTGAAAGCGAACGTCTGGCGACGTTTGCGTCCAGCGGCGCGACGCTTGCCATTCATCTGGCCATCCATGCGATGGACACCATCGCGGAAGAATTGATTCCGTACTACGGATCCGACTGCCCGGTAGCGGTGGTGATGCGGGCGAGTTGGCCGGACGAACGCGTGCTGCGCGGAACCCTTGACGACATTCGCGCCAAGCTATCGCTCGAACCCATGGAGCGCACCGCCCTGGTCTTCGTCGGCCGGGCGCTCGAAGCCGTGAATTTCGAGGAGAGCGCCCTGTATTCCCCTGAGTATCAACGACGCTTCCGCAACGCCAATGCAATCTGACCGCAATCAATCCGCCTGCGCGGGAACGCCGGAAATATCCGGCAGGCAGGCACTGGCCGCGTTGCGAGGGTCTTATCCCGAATTCATGCCCGGCGAGGTATGGTTGGTGGGCGCGGGACCCGGGGATCCCGGCCTGCTGACCCTCGATGCACTGGCGGGCTTGCTGCAGGCCGACGTGGTCGTTCATGACGCGTTGGTCGACGCTCGCGTTCTTGCCCTTGCGCCAAGCGGCGCGCAGATGCGGTTCGCGGGCAAACGGGGCGGCAAACCCTCGGTCGCTCAAGAAGACATCAGCGCGCAGCTCATTGCCTTGGCCCGCGGCGGCCTGCGGGTGTTGCGACTCAAGGGCGGCGACCCCTTCGTGTTTGGCCGCGGCGGTGAAGAGATCTTGGCGCTGGCGGCGGCCGGCGTGCCCTTCCGCGTCATCCCGGGAGTGACCGCCGGTCTCAGCGGATTGGCGAGCGCATGCATTCCGGCGACGATGCGGGGTGTCAATCAGGCGATCATCCTGGCCACGGGCCATGGTCCCGATGAGGAAGGCGTCATGGATTGGTCTGCGCTGGCACGCACGCGCCAGCCGATCGTTCTATACATGGGATTGCGCAATCTGGAAAATATTGCGGGGGCGCTGATGCGCGGGGGGCTCCCCGGAAGCACACCGGCGGCCGTGATAGCCTCGGCGACCCTGGCCGAGCAGCGAGTGCTGGTGTCGACACTCGAGTGCATCGCCTCGGATACGCGCGCGGCGAATTTCGCCGCCCCGGCCCTCGTCGTCGTCGGCGACATCGTGGACGTCCGCCGGCAATTGCTGGACGCGTCCGCGCAATACGCCGCCGCCGCGCGCCCCCCGGGTACCGCATTGCCCGTCGCGCGCGCGCCCCGGGTACCGCATTGCCCGTCGCGGGTACCGCATTGCCCGCCGTGGGTGCCGCATTGCCCGGCGAGAGTTCCGCATGCGAAGGTTGAAGCTCATCGGTATCGGCGCCGGCAATCCCGACTACATCACGGTTCAGGCCATCAACGCGCTCAGACAGGTGGACGTGGTCTTCGTAACCGACAAGGGCGAAGACACCACGGATTTGCTGCGTGCCCGGAAAGAGGTTTGCGAGCGCTACATGCAGGCAAAACCTTACCGGATCATCGAGATTCAGGACCCGGAGCGGGATCGCAACCCCGCCGAGTACCGGTCCGCCGTCTCGGTATGGCATGAAAAGCGCGCCGCCTTGTACGCCCACGCGATTCGAGAGCAGTTGTCGGACGGGGAGTGTGGCGCGTTTCTCGTGTGGGGAGACCCATCGCTCTACGACAGCACGCTTCGGATCATCGATCAGGTGGCGGCGCTGCGAACCGTGGATTTCGAGTGGGAGATCATTCCCGGGATCACCAGCATCCAGGCGCTCGCCGCCCGCCACAGAATCGCGCTGAACGGGATCGGCGAGCCGATCCATATCACGACGGGGCGCCGGCTGGCCGACGAGCCGCCGGCCGGCGGCACGAGCGTGCTGGTATTGCTCGACGGCCGCTGCGCATTCAAGAGCTTGGCCGATGACGACATCGACATTTATTGGGGTGCATATCTGGGCACGCCGGATGAGATCTTGCTCTCCGGCAGACTCGGCGAGCTGAGCGATCGGATCGAGCTGCTGCGTGCGCAAGCTCGGGATAGAAAAGGATGGATCATGGACACTTATCTTTTACGCAAGCGCGCAGCGTCTTCATGTTAGCCGGGCGGCACCCCTGCCTTGCGCGCTTCAGCACGATTCCGCCGGTCGACGAGGCGATTCGATCCGCGGCATTCCGGCGCCTCGATGTGCTGACGAAGCCGCGCGGCGCACTGGGGCGGCTCGAGCCGCTGGCCGCGCAAGTGTGCGCGATTCAGGGAACACTGGACGTCCGGCTCGCTCAGCCGGTCGGTATCGTGTTCGCCGCGGACCATGGTGTCGCGGATCGCGGCGTCAGCGCGTATCCGCGTGAAGTGACCGCGCAGATGGTCGCCAATTTCTTGCACGGCGGAGCGGCGATCAGCGTGCTCGCGAAACTGCAAGGAATCGAACTGTGGATCGTGGATGCCGGCGTGGACGGCGACTGTGGGCCACATCCGCGCCTCATCGAGGCGAAAGTCCGCCGCGGCACGCGCAACTTCATCGACGAGCCCGCAATGACGCCGGACGAATGCGCCGAGGCGTTGCAGAGGGGCCGCGATGCGGTCGAGCGTGTGATGCCCGCCGGCGGCAACGCTCTCGTCCTCGGCGAGATGGGAATCGGCAACACGGCGGCCGCGGCGATGTTGATGCATGGACTCACCGGACGAGAATTGATCGATTGTGTCGGCCGCGGGACCGGGCTCGACGACGGCGGGCTGGAGCGGAAAAGGCGGCTCTTGGCGCAGGCGCTCGAACGTCGCGCCGCGCCCGAGGATCCGCTCGACCTGCTGGCTGAGTTCGGCGGATATGAAATCGCAATGCTCACCGGCGCGGTGTTGGCGGGTGCCGCGCGCCGAGCCCTGGTCATGGTGGATGGATTCACGGTCACCGTCGCGGCGGCGCTCGCCGCCGGATTGGACCGACGCGTGCTCGATTATTGCGTATTCGGACATCGTTCCGAAGAGCATGCCCATCGCGCGCTGCTCGAGCATCTCGAGGTTCAACCGCTGCTCGATCTGGGAATGCGCCTGGGCGAAGGCAGCGGCGCAGCCTTGGCGCTCTCCGTCGTGCATGCAGCGGTGGCGCTGTTTACGGACATGGCGACGTTCGAAGGCGCAGGGGTGAGCGACAAGGACGCCTGAGCCTCGATGAAACGGCAATTCTTGCTTTTCCTGTCCGCGATCCAGTTCTTGACCCGGCTGCCGGTGCCGCATCTCGACGGGTTTCAGGCGAACTGGCTGGCGCAATCGGCGCGGTTTTTTCCCCTGGTCGGTGCGCTGGTCGGATCGATCGGGGTCGGTGTCTGGTGGCTGGGTTCGATGTATCTTCCGCCGGCCGTGGCGGTCGGCTTGATGATGAGCGCCTCCTTGCTGCTCACGGGCGCGTTTCACGAGGACGGTTTCGCCGACGTCTGCGACGGATTTGGCGGCGGAAGAACGCGCGATGCAGTGCTGGCGATCATGAAGGACTCCCGGGTCGGCGCCTACGGCTCCATCGGCATCGCCATGATGCTGGGCCTGAAATGGTCGATCTTGGTGTCGCATCCACCGGCGACCCTGCCGTCCATGGTCATCGGGGCGCACATGGTGAGCCGCTGGTGGGCGATAGGTCTCATTTGGCAATTGCAGTACGTGCGCACGGACGCCGACGGCAAATCGAAAGACCTTGCCGGCAGTTTGGGCGCCGTGAACTGGTTGTTGAGCGGTGCACTGGGTGCGGTCGTCCTGCTGCCGGTGTTCCTGCTGGTCGATCCTGCGGTGAAGCCTCGATTGGCCCTGGCGCTCCTGGCTGCGCTGGTGTCGAGTGCAGCCAGTACTCTCGTTGCGGGCGCATACTTTAGAACCCGGATAGGCGGCTACACGGGAGACTGCTTGGGCGCCGCACAACAGCTGGCGGAACTCAGTTTCTTGCTGGCCGGTCTCACCGTCTTGGGTGTGATCCAGCGAACAGGATGAAGGCAGCGCCGATGCAGATCTATCTCATCCGCCATCCGCCACCGATCGATGTCGACGGTCTCTGCTACGGTCGTCTGGATGTGGACGTGGACGAGAAGGACATTGCGGGAACAGCCGAGTCGATATTCGAGCAGATACCGGGCCAAACGCTCGCGAGCGCGGCCGTTTACTGCAGCCCTTCCGCGCGGTGCGCAGGACTCGCCCGGCGCATCGCATCGCCGCGCCGGCCCACGGCGGCAGAGGATTTGGTCGAGATGCATTTCGGGCGCTGGCAAGGCATCAGGTGGGATGCGATAGCTCGGCTCGAGATCGATGCCTGGGCGAAGGACCTTTGGGGTTATCGGCCCGGCGGCGGAGAATCGGCGCAGATGGTCGCGACGCGCTGGGAACGCTGGTTGCATCGCGTGCGCCGCAACGATGGCGGCAACGTCGTGGCGGTGACCCATGCCGGCGTGATTCGCGTCGCACTGGCTCGATCAGGCCGCGGCAACGGCTCATCCGCGCTCGAAGCGCAAATTCCGTTCGGCTCCGTTCACCGTCTGGATCTCGGATAACTCATCATGACATGCGAAACAAACACGGGTGATTTTACGGCGCAGGAAATCGCGACCGTGTACCGCGTAATGGCCATGCGGCGCGACATGCGGCACTTTCTGCCCGAACCGCTCGACGAGGAGTTGCTCGGGCGCTTGTTGGGCGCCGCGCACATGGCGCCGAGCGTCGGTCTGATGCAGCCCTGGCGTTTCATCCGGATACGCAATGCCGCGCTTCGTGCAAGCATTCACGCCCTCGTGGAGGCGGAACGCATCAAGACGGCTCAGGCGCTGGCCGAGCGCGAGGACGAGTTCATGCGCCTCAAGGTGGAGGGCATTCTCGAATGCGGCGAGCTGCTGGTTGCCGCGCTTGCCGATGGCCGGGAAAGTCACGTCTTCGGGCGCCGGACCATGCCGGAGATGGACCTGGCGTCGGTGGCATGCGCCATACAAAATCTCTGGCTGGCCGCACGCGCCGAGAATGTCGGGATGGGCTGGGTGTCCCTGTTCGATCCGGAGACCCTGCGGCAGCTGATTCATATGCCCGAAGGCAGCCGCCCCGTCGCCATTCTCTGTTTAGGGTACGTGCCCGCCTTCTACCCGCGTCCGATGCTCGAGGAGGTCGGTTGGGCGCATCGCTTCGACCTGAAAACCATGGTGCATACCGACTACTGGACCGATGGTGATGACGCACGGCGGTGACGATGCACCCGTCATCGTTGCGCCGGCGTGCGTGCGAATTTCTGAACGTCGAGCCGTGCCCCTACAAACGTCGTTGCCGTACCGCGCCGCGCGTACGGCGGCCGGGGCAGAGCTTTGCTACGGCTTCTTCAGCTGCTTCGCGTGG
>WNFQ01000217.1_pt1 | contig 35462 bp, 20 predicted proteins | sample 5400171 | NCBI WGS metagenome assembly WNFQ01 (sample SAMN13153356, study PRJNA577476) | soil metagenome | isolation source: 20 cm soil under Madrone tree | place: USA:California | collected 2016-06-14
GGCGAGCAGTTTCCAGCGGATCGCCTTTGGGGGTGGTGTGGTCGCGAATCGCTTCCACAGTCGCGGCGGACATGAGAACGCGCGCTGACGCGACCGCACGTCGTGCAGTGACCGCTTTCTCGCTGGTGTCGACCATTTTGGCGTGGCCGTGTTCGTCGATGTGGGTTAGATCGCTCATTTTGTCCCTGAATTCAGATCCACCGCAGAGGAAGCAGAGGTTTTCGCAGAGGTCTCAGAGTCGTCGTAATTGTTGACGACTCGCCGTATTCCTTCGCGCAAGTGCAGTACGTTGAAATTCATTAATAGAGCCAGCCGACAATTTGCCAGCCTGAGATAGGTTAGGACTTGAGCAAGATGAATATCACTCAGTGCTTCAACTGATTTGATTTCGAGAATCAATCTCCTTTCAACCATAATATCCACGCGATAACCACAATCAAGTTTGACTTGCGAGTAAACTAACGGCATCGGCTTTTGTTTTTCTACAAAGAGTCCGGCCTTGAGCAATTCAAAACATAGACACTCTTGATATGCGGACTCAAGCAGGCCGGGCCCCAGCCCGGTATGAACCTTCATCGCGCAACCAATTACTTTTTGCGTTAGCTCGTAATCAGTCAATTCTCTGCGCCCTCTGCGAAAACCTCCGCTCCCTCCGCGGTTAGATCACTCAACACGCCATGAACAATCAACGTATTCCCACCCAACAACACTTCATCCGAAGCCAGCTCTTCCGTCCAGCGCTGGCTTCGTTTGTTCGCAGGTGTCAGGCGCGCGATCAATCGAATCAACATCACTATCGGCCAATAGAGCCAGGCGTTTGATTTGGGCTTATCGCGATAGATCCGCGCGACTTGAAAGCCATACTTCTCGAGGATGTAACGTAACTCGGAATACCCAATCGGGTTCACGTGCGCGGCGATCTCTTCGCGGTTGTCGTATTCCGCGCGCAGGCGGGCGACATGTGCGCGGGTCATCGGTTTGAAGTGAGACGTGTACCCATACAGCAGCCACTTCAAACGCTCTTCGATGTTCAGAATGTTGGGAATGCTTACTATCACTGTCCCGCCCGGACGCAGCACCCGCGCGAACTCGCGAATTGCCTGCTGCGGATTTTCTATATGCTCGAGCCCTTCGAGGCAGGTGACATAGTCGAATGACCGACTATCGAAAGGCAGTTCGCCATTTAAGTCGCCCTGGCGAATGCCGACATCGCGCAAGCGAAAGATCTCGGGATATAAATCACAGCAATTCACTTCAAAGCCGGCGCTGAGGAGGCGGGCCGCCAGCGCACCTTCGCCGGCCGGCACGTCCAGCAGCGGCCCCCGCCGTTCCTTTTCCAGAATCGCGACTACCGTGTCATGAATTGCCTCGTGAGCCAGAGGCGCAGCTGCTATGGTCAGGGCATCGTCACGAGACTCGCTAACCGTTGAGGGATTCGCAGCAGAGGGCATCAGGTTAAGGAATTAATCCGGTCTCTTCTTGTCCCGAACGTCACAAAAATCGAAGTATCTGGTCGGCTTACAAAACATTCGTTTGTGTTTTCGCGAGCATAACAGAATATTCCCGCCGCGAAAATCCGTCTGCCGGGCTGGGTTGAGTGGCACAGATTTCAGTCTGTGAGTCCGAATAACATTTGGCCTAACCGGGCAGTCTAACAACTTTCACCCGCGAGCCGGCGTCAATGATCTTCACGCCTGCCGGCACGTCGATTAGCGCTGTCGCGCGCGCGAAGGCCACGAAGTCTGACGAGCCGCCCCACTTCAAAGGCTCAGCCAACAAAGTTCCATTCCTGTCTGTGCGCAGGACCGCCGGAAGATAGCTCTCCCGTTCAATCGATCCCTTCAAGTCGCGAACGAGTACTGCAGTTTCTTCTTTCAATCCCGGTTCTTTGGCGCCTTGCATCGCACGCAAAGCGGTACGCGCGAACAGATTGAATGTAACAGCGACTGAAACGGGATTGCCGGGTAGGCCAAACACCAGAGTATCGCCGAGCCGGCCAAAGACCGTCGGCTTGCCCGGCCGCAAAGAGACGCGTTCGAAAAAAATCTGTGCGCCCAGTTCTTTCAAAGCAGCTTTGGTGAAATCGTAAACACCCATGGAAACGCCGCCCGAAGTGATCAAGACATCAGAGCGTTCGGCTGCGGCAGCTATTTGTCGCTTCAATTCCCGGGTGTCATCGACAGCCAGCGGCAAGCGCTCAACCGTCGCGCCGGCCAGTTTCGCGTACGCGGCCAGGGTGTAGTTGTTTGAATCGCGAATCTGATCGCGGCCGGGCTGCTTATCGACATCTACCAGTTCGCTGCCCGTAGCCATGATCGCCACGCGCGGCCGGCGGCCGACTTTCACTTGCGCATAACCGAATGATGCGAGCGTGGCGATCATTGCCGCATAAATTTCTTCGCCCGCTCGTAGCACCGTTTCGCCGGCTTTAATCTCACTGGCCCTTCGGACAATTGAGCGACCAACGTCGACGCGTTCCAGGATCTCAACTTCACCATCGGATTCGCGAGTCAACTCGACCTGCTGTACAGCGTCCGCGCCCACGGGCACCGGCGCGCCGGTCATGATGCGCACAGCCTCGCCGGTTTTCATTTCCTTGTGCCAACCGCTGCCTGCGGCTGATTCACCCACAACCCCCAATCGCGCCGGTGTGTTTGCGACGTCAGCGGCACGCAGCGCATAACCATCCATCTGTGCGCGATCAAAGGGAGGAAGATCACAGTCGGCAATAATGTCTTCGGCCAGGACCCGGTTCAACGCTTCGCTTAGATTTACTGATTCGACGCTGAGCGCGGTCGTATGCTGAAGAACCAAGCTGGTTGCGTCACTGATGGAAATCATGATTGAGAGTCTAAAAGCAAAAGCGGTTGCTCTTCAAACTCGAAAAGCAACCGCGCTAAAAGTGGCGGAGCCGACGGGACTCGAACCCGCGACCTCCGACGTGACAGGCCGGCGTTCTAACCAACTGAACTACGACTCCGCATTAAAATCGATTTCAAATTTCAGATCTGAGATTTGAGATCTCAAACTGGTGGGCGCGGAGGGACTCGAACCCCCAACCTCCTCCTTGTAAGGGAGGCCGTCTACCATTGACATACGTGCCCAATTCAAAGATCTCTGCAACTCTTGCCCTGCCGCAAGGTGTGATCGTAGGGAAAGCTTTTAGATGTGTCAAGAAGCCATTGTGAATTCCCGAGCGAGGAGGGGTTGAGAGTGCCAACTTTAGTTGGGCTTTTCTGGATCAACAAAGATCCGACTGAAGTCGGTGCTTCAACACCGCTATCTAAGACGGCTTTGGTTTGGACGAGATTTGCGGCTATATTTAAGCAACCCCGGACGATTCAGCTCAGCGGATTCATGCCATCAACACAACTTGAAATCAGATTGCTTGCTGGTGGGGCTTGCGCAGTGCTTGCCCTTATCGTGTGGGTCGGCGGAGGAATTGCCGCGCATCAGGACCAAGCCAACCAACAACAACGGCCGCGCAAAGTTGACGCGACCCCAACTCCGAGCGCCAGTCCGACCAATCAGCCAAGGACAAATTCATCCGGTGAAGAAGTAGACGAAGGCGACGTGGTGCGCGTCGAGACTCAACTGGTTAGCGTACCCGCGGTCGTCACCGATCGAAATGGCCATCCACTGGCTGGATTGCGGGCTGAGAACTTTGTCGTGCTCGAAGATGGAAAGCTGCAACGCGTTACTAACTTTGCTACCACCGAAGCACCGTTTGAGATAGCTCTGCTGCTGGACACTTCTGGTTCGACGCGCGACGAGCTGGGTCTGATCCGGGATGCGGCCAATGCCTTCATCAATGCGTTGCGGCCAGGCGACCGGGTTGGGATCGTGGCTTTCAAGAACGCGCCTCGGAAAGGATCGCCGCTGGCAACGGTCGAAGTTCTGTCCGGGCTCGACAGCGATCGTCAGGCCCTGCGCGCGGCGATCGAAAACCTGGGCACCAGCAACGGCACGCCTTTCTATGATGGATTGGGACGCGTCGCCGATCAGGTGTTTCGCGATCCGCCGCGGGAAGAAATGCGCGGACGTCGTGCGGTCGTAGCTTTGACCGACGGCGTCGATTCCAGCAGTGATTCGGGGTACGACGACGCGCGTGCAAAGCTGGCCCGGGCCGGACTAGCTTCATATTTCATTGAGGTGAACACCGAAGAATATGTCGAAGACCGCCTCTTGAAAGATTGTCAGGATGATGGGCGGCTGACGCTTTCGGCAAAACAGTTGGAACGTTTTCGCCAGCTCTTCGTGCCCCAGGCGGAAAAGGAAGACTATCAGGACTTTTGTCGCATGGGACAATTCGAACGCATGGATATCAGCCGGAAACTTTACAACCTGGCGCGGAAAGAAATGGGCGAGATGGCCCGGGCCTCGGGAGGAAGGGCTTTCGTCGCTGGCAGCGTACAAGAGGCGCGGGCCGCATTTGCTGAAGTCGCCAACGAGATCGGCACCCAGTACAGCCTGGGCTATTATCCGTCGAACAAGACACGCGACGGGCGCTTTCGTCAAATCAAAGTCGAAGTGCGTGGCATGAAAGACGCGAGCGTGCGCGCGCGAGAGGGATATTTTGCGCCAAAGCAGTGACGGGCGAAGACTCTGACATTCCGACGATCACAGGGTGCCGGGTTCATTGTGTGTTGCCAGCAGTCGGGTCGTGATGCGGGCATTAGCTGACACACTTTTATCCCGCTACCTTTCCAGACCACGGGTTGCAAACCAAACCGCTGCACAGGCATACTCAGCTACCCCAGCAAAACCTGTTTTTAGGTTAGTCAAAGACGGAATGAATCTACTTTCTGTTCCCGCTTCAGTCTTTAAGCTCGCACGTCATGCGACTCTAGTACTGTCTCTAGCAGTGCTGCTCATTTTTGCGGTCGCCACCCGGGCTCAGCAACCCGACGAGGTCATCACAACCGACACCTCGCTGGTCCAGTTGAACATCGGGGTCGTAGATAAGCAGGGCCACGCCGTGACCTCATTGTCGCAAAACGACTTTGCGATTTTTGAGGACGGTGTGCGCCGGCCCATTCTCAGCTTCGAGCCAACCGAAGCGCCGTTCAGTTTAGTGTTAATGCTCGACATGTCTGGTTCGACCGTGAACTTTCGCCAGCAAATCCGCGGCGCGGCGCTGCGTTTTCTGGACGCCCTCAGCCCTTACGATCGAGTTGCTGTTGTTGAGTTCAATGGCAAGGGAGTCAAATCGCTACTCGGATTCAGCACCGACCGGCGCAAAATCGCCTATGCCATCACTTTGGCCACTGGCGCAGGCGAAACTCCGCTCTACGAAGCTTTGAAATTCTCGCTAAAGGAATTGGCTCATGAGGGCAAGCGACGCAAAGCCATCGTGGTTTTGACCGATGGGCTGGATACCGAAGTGCGGAATCGAGATCGCGCGATAGTTGCCAAGGCATCAGACGCCGACGTCACCACGGCAATCAAACCAGAAACAAATTCACAAGTGGTCACGGTATTGAATCAGGCCGACCGCGAAGGTGTAACGATTTTTCCGCTGTCTCTACCGTCCGGTGATCCGAAACGTCTGCCGCTGCCCGATCCGGCAATCACTGCAATGTACGAGGCGGCCCACGCACGCCTGCAACTTTTGGCCAACCGCACGGGCGGACGCATTCATGAAATTCAAAGCCTCACCGATATGGCCAAGCTGTACGCACAGGTCGCCGCAGATCTGCGCACGCTTTATACCATCGCCTATCAGGCACCCAACCCGAGTTCTCACGATGGCAAGTGGCGCCAGATTCGGGTGGACATAGCTCGCGCCGACCTGGTCGCCAGCACCAAGCCCGGTTACTACGCGCGGTAAGACCCGGTGTACGTTTCGAGCCACGTCGAGAGTAACCACCCCTTAGTAAGCGAGTCGTGATGCGGGGCACTAGCCTGACCGTCAGGGGGCTCAAATAATGCACCTCGGAGCCCTCCCTGACGGTCGGGCTAGTGCCCCGGAGATTAGCAACACTTCTACCCCACTACCTAACAATCTCCCAACTTGAAACTTAAAACCTTAAACCTTAAACTTGCTTCCGATTAGCCACCCCACTAAATCAATCAGCACCCGTAGCTCAGCTGGATAGAGTACCTGACTACGAATCAGGGGGTCGCACGTTCGAGTCGTGCCGGGTGCACCATTTATTTTCAATAACTTAGAGCATCTCGCTTGTATAGCCATTCCTCCTGTTTGTGTGCCAATTATCCGTCAACGGATTCGAAACTGGCTCGAACACGCCGTCACTCAGCGGCCTCCAACCAACTTCAAAGACACATCCGACACTTCGCCTGTCGAGGGTGGTAAGAGCCCAGTACTTAGAATAAAGGGGTCCGATTATTCTGACAGATTTTCTGACATTAGATTGATACGTTTGAACTTAGGCACGGTCGGCCAAAACAGCAAGCGGGGAACTTGACCCCGTGATCTCTCTGAGTGATTTTCGCAGTGGGGGTTCACCTAAGTACACCAACGGTACTGAAAACACTGAAGAAATCGCCCACATAGCCCTCCTAGAGCATAGGCGAGCCTGTCGAATGACTTGCACCAGCTCAAAGAAGCTGCATCTTAGTTAACAGCCGGTCCGATTATCATCTCGGCCACAAACCATCGAACGCAAATATGCGCTATCTGGCGAATACCTCGACGGCAGTTACCGGCTCGTCTCGCGTCAGCAATCTCTCCAACGTAGCCCAAGGACAGTCGCGCTCCGTTTATTAATCCTGGATAGATCTCATGGCCTGCGTCAATTTAAATTGGCTGCTGAACCAAACGGTTACTTAGGGCTCCTCGGTCAATTAGTTACCTCTCGGACTCGGGCAAAGCGCCGTCACGTTCGGTGTGGCGGCGCCCCGTCATGCTCTCCAACACAAACGCGCTCGACTACGAGCATCTATCAAGCATCTCTACGGGCACGGAAGCAGGATGCAACTTGCCGCGCGGTTGTAGTCTCGCACCCCCTGCTCCACGTCGCGTAAGCCGAGCGTGTCGCCGAAGCTGGTCCAGGTGAACCCGATCATGCCCACCACCAGCGGCTCGCTTTTGGCGATGTTGGCGTAGCGCACAGCCATCGGGCCCAGCATGTCTTGCGTGATTCCGGCGGATAAGTGATAGGGCGCAAAATGCGCGTCGAAGACGATGATGAGTCGCTGGCGCGAAACGTCGATGTGCGTCTTGAAGTAGTTTAGCCTGGAGTGAAACTCGCTGTTCGGGTCTTCAGGGTGCAGGGTGGCATAGCGCCAGAAACCGAACCCGTCCGGCTGCACCGGCAGCGCTCCGGAGACGTCAACCGCGCCGGACCCGAAGCCGTACCCGACGACCGTCGGAATCGTCGGTATCTTCGACTTGACGTAGGCCGTCGCCGTATCAATCGAAGAGTTCGGGAGACGAGCGTTGTTCACCTCGCTGTGGACAATGAGAAAGGCCACGCGGTCGGGCGTGAGGTATGCCTTGTTGATGTTGTACCAGTAGTCGAAAAGATATCTGTAGTCGGGACGAAGGTACCAGGCGGGGGTGTCACTTTGGAACAGGATGGTGTCCAGATAAATGGCCACCTTGTTTCCTGCTCCGTTGTGCAGGTTAAAGTCCCCGGAGAGGTTCGTCGTCCACTCCGAAGACAGCGTCGTCACGTTCGTCTTGATTCCGTTGTGCTTGACCTCGTTTTCGTACTCATAGGCGTCTTCGACCCCCGTGTAGCCGAAGAGATATTGGCCCTGCACGTCGTGAAACTCCCAGTGTGCGCTCACGGTCTGAGTGAGCACGGTGGAGAACAAGAAGATTAGCGAGAGAGTTGCAGCGAAATGTTTCCTTCTCATATTGCCTCCTTAACTGTTAAGCGCGGGAAATCGGATTCCCGCTTCAGTTGACCGTCCGGGGAGACAAAGCAGCACCAGGTGATTGCAGCACGATACAATTCTATGTATGCGATGCCATCTGATGTGCCCGCCATCGGCGACGCGCCAAGAACTGTAGCGACGAGCAACTCTAAATGTCCTAAGCGCGCTCTAATAAAAAGCTCATAAAGTTCTCACCGAGTCCCAAAGGGTGTTTATGAATATGCACGCAGGGCATTCATACGAATTCGGTACTTTCCTACTTGACGTCTCCGAACACCGCCTGCTCTGCCGTCAAGAGGTTGTCCCGCTGTCTCCGAAAGTCTTCGAGACGCTGCTGGTGCTGGTCGAGCATAGCGGCCACGTCCTGGAGAAAGACGAATTGATGAAGAGGCTGTGGCCTGACAGCTTCGTCGAGGAGAGTAGCCTCACGCAGAACATCTCGCTGTTGAGGAAGGCGCTTAGCCAGGGCGGCGAACAGCAGTTTATCGAGACGGTGCCGAAGCTCGGTTACCGCTTCGTCGCTCCCGTCAAGGAAATGAATAGTAACGGCGGCACTGACGAACGAGCCTCGTCAAAACAGCACACCGAAACGCGAGCCGCGAGCGACGACGAAGTTATTGACGATGAGCCTGCTGGCGACCAACGACGCCCGCCGGATGATCGGCAAGACAATCCGATCGCTTCGGGTTCAGAAACGCGCGCGCGCCGTTTGCGCCGTAACTTGATCTTGACGGGCGGCGCGGCCTTGCTGCTGCTTGTCGCGGTCGGGGGAATTTATTTAATGCACAGGAGGAAGCCCATGCCGCAAGGCGCGGCGAGCGTCAGCTCCGACGGGCGAATGCGTTCTCTAGCCGTGCTGCCGCTCCAACCGCTTGCGGGTGAGAGCAACGACGAAATCTTAGGTCTCGGTGTGGCCGACGCTCTGATCGTCAAGCTTAGTAACTTCGAGCAGTTCAACGTGAGACCGACGAGTTCGATCACCAAGTATGCCGGACGAGAGTTTGACTCGCGGTCGGTCGGCAGGGAGCTCGGCGTTGATGCCGTCCTGGACGGCACGATACAGCGCGCGGGCGACAGAGTGCGTGTAACGGTCATGTTGCTCAACATCCGCGACGGCAAGGCGCTCTGGTCGGGCAAGTTCGATGAAAGGTTCACGGACATCTTCGCGTTGCAAGACTCGATCTCGGAGCGGGTGGCGAACGTGCTTCAGCTACAACTCGCGCAGGGAAAGCAGGTACAACCGAGCAAACGATTCACCCAGAACGCGGAGGCTTACAGCGATTACGCGATGGGTCTCTACTTCTGGAACAAGCGGACGAAGGAAGGACTCACGAAAGCGATTGCCTATTTCCAGAAGGCGACCGAAGTAGACCACAACTACGCGCTGGCGTACGCCATGCTGGCGGACGCCTACAGCCTGACGGTTTATTACGGATACGACGTCCTGCCATCAGGCGAAGCTCTAAAGAAAGCGGAAGACGCGGACGTTAGGGCGCTTGAGTTGGACGACTCGTTAGCCGAAGCCCACGCCGCGATGGGGACCATCAAGAGCTACAAAATGGATTTTGCGGGGGCCGAACAGTCATACATGCGGGCCATTGAACTCGGTCCGAATTCCGCTATGGTGCGTTACAGGTACGCGTTCGATTTGCTTGCGGTGTTAGAGATAGACAACGCGATCCGTGAGATGCGGCGCGCGCAGGAACTCGATCCCCTATCGCTGCCCATCAACACGACGCTCGCGGCCTGTCTCATCAACGTCGGTCAGTACGACGAGGCCATCAAGTACAGCAAGCTGGCGCTTGAGGTTGAGCCGCAATTCGGACTCGCGCGCGCCAACCTCGGCGAAGCGTACGAGTGGAAAGGGATGCACGAAGAGGCCGCAGCGGAGTATATAAAGCTGACCAAACAGCAGGACTTTCGGCTCTATGGGATACTCGGTCTTGCCTTCGTTTACGGCCGCTCAGGTCGGCAGGACGAGGCCCGGCGACTAATGGCGGAAGTAAAGGGCGAGTTCAAGAGTGACGAAGCTTTTCTTGATCTTCCGTTGCAGATTGCTTCGACTTACGCTGTGCTTGGCGAAAAGGACGAGGCTTTCGTTTGGCTGGAGACAGCCGTCAAGAGTAGGCGTGTGCGCCGCTTCGACCTACGCTACAGCCGTCAGCTCAACACCCTGAAGGAGGACTCGAGATACGAGCCGATACTAAGGCGTTACGAATACACAAAATCGCTCGCATCTGAATTATCAAAACAGAACTTACCTTAACAAGGGTGTCCACTCCTTCGGCCGCAAAGGTCGCGCACGTCATGAGAGTCCGATTCGAGGGTGTTCACCGAACCGCCGAGGAAGGATAAGATAACGTCTTCAAACCGCAGTATCCTTACTACCAACTTCTTTGAAAACATCGCTCTGACCGGCTCACGGACGATGACGAACACCTGTTGAATCAGAAACGCGCCATGCGGCGTGAAGCGCCGTTCCGTAATCGTGAGGAGCGCGGCACGATGCCCGAAGGGAAAGAGCGCGCCCTCTTCCACGACGCGCACATAATGATCGCGCCCCAATGTCGCGCGGTGTCGCCACTCGCTGACCTCCAACGACGTGTCGAGTTTCTGCTTGATCGTGTCCAAGTTCCACTCACCATGCAGGTGCAGGTAAGCGCGAGCGGTGTGAGCATCAACTGCTCGACCGTGACCGGCGGAGTCGTGAACTTGTCTTTTGTGGTCGAGGTGAGTTGGACGAGTTCGGTGCGTTGGCGCGGCGAGAGCGAGGTGCGAAACGGGTTACTAAAATTCTTGCTATTGTCGAGATCAAGGTCGCGCGCCCAGATGGCGCGTGCTTCGAGAACTGGGGGAGCATGAACGGCGAGGTTGATGGGGCGCGTCGTTGCATCTCCTTTTCTTGTATCACTCTTGTATCACTACCAGTCGAGATAGAGCCGTTTTGGAGTCATGTTTTTGGGAGCGGACTAGTTGACGCATGCAAATCACTAGAGTCACTTTCAGGGCCGGCACGAGATCCATCGATTCATAAGCCGCTGCGCGGGACTCATCAGTTGTCCGTTCGGGGTCAAAAAAAGAAGGACGCTGCTTCGTACACGGTCTTGAAGTCTTAGAACAAACTCCAAGCTGTAAACTTAGCAGCGTCCTTTCAGACGGCGTCAGGCTATGTTGCTTTCTAGACCCGTACTGCTTGTCGGCCAGGAACCCCCTGTTGGTAGTCTAATTGTGGACATCAAGTTTTAATCCATTCTGCACCAGCTTGCGACAAACGTATAATTCGTCGTAAGAACCCGCCGCACGCGAGGTGTAATGATTTAGAATCTGGTTGGTGCTGGGACTTACCACGAATAACGTGCCAACGCGCCATTCGTCCGGGATATAAATCTCATCGACCCCGCCAACCAGCCAGAAGTTGGCGGTGGATGAACTCGTGGCTATTGTCAGGTTGTAAGGGGATGAAAACAGGCCCTCAAAGTTCATCCGGTCTTGAAGGTTGCCGGCGAAAGTGGTGTCCCAATTGTTCGGAGCAATCCACACGGAGCTCCCCGGTGGAATATTGACTGTTGAGCCGCCCGGCAGGAGAGGGCTTGGTGGAGTAGTTGCTGTTAGGTTAGCTGCGCGTGGAGCAGAAGCCCGCGAATTAAGGCCGATCATCAAGGTCGTGATGCTCAGGAACGCGACCACAAGAATGGTTACCCGTAGTTTCTTATTCATTTTCTTTTGCCTTCTTTCGTCTTTCAATGGGAATTGAACATCGCTCGCCTGTGTTGATTCGAAGCGAGACAACTAGAAACATTCGATTAATGCTGGTGCCGGAAGGATGCGACGGTCGCAGGCCCTGAGGACCAGCGGTTAAACTAGTGTCTGGGGGCGAAGAATATATCGCGCCCCTTGTCGTCAGGGCGTGGCACTTTCCGAATTCCGAAAATGCCACGCTGAGTCAATACCCGTGCGCTATCATTAGCCGTTGGCGCAAAGTCACGAGCAACGCCTCCCTAATTCGACATTCGAAAGCTCATCGTATGCTGGGACAGCCTGACAATTTCGCACGTTGCAAAGCCAGCTCACTGAGGTTCTAACGTGAATAGATTAGAAATGCTCGGGAGGGCCTATGAGCTTGCCTTTTTCATTCACGGAGACGAAGAAGTTGCCACGCGGATAGTGTGCGGTGCTGCGGCCAAGCTTGAAGTCGCGGCTACGGCGCAAAGCAAGAGGTTGTACTATCATCCCGCTCGCCGCCACCTTGCCGGTGCTTCGGCTCCGACAAGAACTTCACGCAAGATTTGGCTAAGCGACGCTCATCTTCTGCAACGACTCATTTACATCGAATCCGAAACCTACGAAAAGCGGAAGGAACAACAATCCACGCCGCCCGATGAGGACGATCTTGTCATTTGCTTCGTTAAGCACCTCGTAAGAATCACGCTCAGACGTAACTCGTTTTACGTAGCTGTGGGCATCAGTCGCTTGCTCTACAACTACAGCACGGCCGAAACGATGGAAATCTACAGCCTGGTTTTACAAGATCCAGAGCGCGTAAAGGATGACTACTACTACCGTTCACGAAAAGGAGTTTTGATGAATGAGTTGAAGGAACGCTTCGGAGATCTCCTGCGCACCTGCCGCGCTGAACATGGAGAGCAACGGTTTCAAACTGCTGATCGATCACCCGGCCGTTCCGAACTGGTAAAAGAGTGCCTGTCCCTCTTTACCCCATGGGGCACTCCATGCTTAGTGCCGGACGGTTTCGATCCGGTCGTGGGTGAGATTGTTCGCTTTGTTACCCGCGATCCCAAACACGAAGACGGTATCGAGCTAAACCGGATCCACGCATTAGCGCATCCCCGATGCTATGAGCGTCTGATTAGTGCACTGCGGTTCCGTTCGCCCGACGAGAAGCTCGCCCTCCCGCAATTTTTTCTCAGTGCGAGCGGTGGTAACGAAGGGCCGCATTCTCGCCAAAGATACACGCCGGAATTGGACGAAAAGAAACTTAGGGCAATCGAAGACGAGCTTGCGGAACAAGCACTTCGCCGCAAGAAGTCCACTGCCGGACTGTTGCGTGTAATGGTAGACGGCGTTGAGCGAGCGCATCTGGACCTGGGCCACGACCGAAGAGCCCAATTCACTATGGCCAGAGATGGCGAGCTGATTGAAGTCAGAAGTAGCGATTCCCAGGGAGACATTATCTTCGCAACACGTCTCCTTGGCCCTGACGACATGAGAGAAGCACCACAGCTTCAAGAGCACAGCATCCGCTTGGAAGGGGGTCAAGAGATATCCATCGACGTATCTCAAGCGTCTCTCGACGACGCGGACAACTTGGCTGTGGCCGTGACTTATCGGGAACGGACGCCGGCCACAGCGGCTTCTCTCCTACAGCAATTCCTTGCTCCTTTGCGGCGGCCGCGAGCCTGGCGCTGGGCTCCGGTATTGATCTCCGCCTTGACGTTGGCTTTAGTCGTCCTGGCGATGGTGACATTGAAACTGTACCGGCATAAGGGTAGTTTTGTGGGAACGCCGTCAGCGAGAGATGCTCAATCAGGAAAGCCGGCTGGCGGCGACAATCGAGTAATTAACGCCGAAGACGGCCGCGCGGTCACATCACCGGACTCCCAAAACCAAAGAGATCAGGCTCGCAAGGCGAAGGTTAAGCAGAGCGGCCAGTCCATGACCCCAAAGGTCGCACGAAAACCATCGAATGCTAACGAAGGTTCGGTAACTGCTGCGCGCGGGGCGTCAGACTCCGAGCGCACGAGAGACTTTCCCGCTGAATCATCCAGCCTATCGCTGATGGAGGTGAAGAAGGTCTTTGTAGAACCGCTGGGGGACTCTTCCGGTCAGGCTGTCATTGAGATATTGTCGGCCCGCTTGCGATCGACAAAGAGGTTTCTGATCACGCGAACCCGCGATGAAGCAGATGCAGTCCTCAAGGTGGCAGTTCAACCGGACCAGTCAGGCAAAATTGCGTCGCCATCTCAACAACTCCTGGTTACCGCAGTGCTCGTCAATGCTCACGGTGATGTTTTATGGCCTGGGACGCACAGGAGAAACGGCGCGTCCTATTCAGGTTCTCCAGCCAAGGTTGCCACGAGCATCGTAAGTGATCTACTCGGCGATCTTCAAAACCAGGAGCGCAAGCGCTGACGCACTGTTCTCTTCTCCTCATCTCGGCTCACCCTGTAAGGTAAATGCCGCCCAGTAATAAGGTGGTTGCCAGCGCTTATCTTTCCATATCGCCAACTGCGCTGCTCTGAGTGCTGCTGATGGTCGTAGATGCTCCTTGCCAAGCATGCCTCTATAGACTTGCGCCATGAGTTCTGCCGAAGCTTCATCGGATACACTCCATAAACTGACAAGCACGCGCGCTGCTCCCGCATACATAAACCCCCGCGTCAGTCCGAGCAGTCCTTCCCTCCTGATCTCTTTGCCCAGCCCGGTGCGACACCCGCTGAGAACAACCAGGTCTGCCGGCAGCTTCAGGTTGAATATTTCATTGGCCCGCAGAAAACCGTTCTGCTCTGCGCCCTGCTGATCCACCAGCGACAGCACAATGCCTGATAATTCCGGATGTCTGCTGTTGAGAAAACCGTGAGTCGCAAAGTGAACATATTTATACTGGGCCAGATCAGCGCTCATGGCCGTGGCCTTACTCGCGTCGAAATCCAGCGCTTGTTTACGATCTGATTGACGCACCAGCCTCAATATCTGGTTCGCCTCCCGCCGCGTAAAAGGGAGCCGGCTGAGATGTCCGCCGGTATCTACCTCACCGAAGTCCGCAGCCGACCTCATCACCTCCGCTCTCGAAAGATCGGCTGGCGGTCCGGCGGTCTTTGTACTCTGGGTCGTACGTTTCTTCACGCGCTGGGCCGTACGCACCCGCTCATCATCCTTTTCGAAGACTGGATCCGCAATGACGGCCAGCATCTTATTCGCAGGTCGGCGTCCAGCCACATCGCGCCGTAGAGCTGCGAGCGTCGAGGCCGAAGGCAAGCTGACAATCTCATGCTCCACAACCAGAGGCGTAAAGGGGCCGGCAGTTTCAAATTGCCCATTCTGCTTTTCTCCTATTCGCCCGCTGGTTAAAAGAGGTGCCGGCAAAGCTGCGAAGGGTACGTAGTCCAAGGCCCCATCGCCGACGATCAATAAGCGCTTCTGGCCGAGCTGTGCGATCGCCGGCTCCAGGATCATCCGGCTCAAAGTGGTAGCCGCCTGCCAATACTCGGCATCCGCCTTAGCCACACGCACGCGTTTTTCTTCCACTGTCTCAAACTTGAGGCGGCGGTTTCTGGCCGTCAATAAATCGTAGACGTGGCGCGCAGCGGTCTCCACCGCCTTGCGGGGAGGCAAACTGAAACTGTGTATGGAGGAAGACGTGACTACCCACAAGTAGCTGCGCTCATCTCCCAACGCATACTCCAAGAGCACGGTATCAGGATCCAGCACCGCCTCTTGAATCTCCCTGAGCCCCAATGGCTGCGGCTGCGTCAGTGCGGCGTAACCCGGGCTCTTGATTCTGATCTGCGCTTCTACCTCGTTATATTGCGAGAGGAGTTCATCAATCTCTTTCTGGGATGCCGTGGCCTGATCATCGGTATGCTTGCGGCCAAGCAACTGCGCTTGACGTTCGGCTGCCGCATTGAGTTTCTCTTGCAGGGAATGCTCGCGCTCCAGGAGTTCCGGATCAACACCCTGACGAATGTCTACGCGGGTCTCGTTCAACAATTCCAACAGGCTTCGCGCTCGCGCGCTCTCGCTGGCCTGGAGGGCCGCCGCATCGTAACCTCGGGTGGGCTCGGACTGATGCAGGCGCATCAGTAGATCGATATATGTTTCGTAATACTGCTGGACCGAAGCGTAGTAAGAGGCGCGCAATTCCCTCCTCACAATTCTTGCTCGTAAGGATTCGATGATGTTGAGCGCAGCTTCAATGCGCGTGCGTGCTTCTGCCAGGTTGCCGAGATTCCGCTGCGCGCGCGCCATACCATCGAGTGCCTGTGCCTGAAGGCTCTGGTCACCTACTGCCTGGCTGATATCGAAGGCTTGGCGATAGAAATCAAGACCCTTATGAGCATCGAGCAACGAGAGTTGAACTTTACCGAGATTAATGAGAATGGCGGCCTCTCCTCGTCGGTCTCCGACATATCGTTTTAGCGGGAGCGCTTGATTGTAGAAATCGATCGCCTTTTGATAGTCGCCTAAGTCCCTATAAATTGAGCCGATGTTGCTCAGCGAAGAGCTCTCAAATCGAGCAGCTTTGAGTTGCCGCCAGATGGAAAGCGCCTGATTGTAATAGTCGAGGGCCTTTTGAGGGTCACCCAGTTTTGCGTAGACGGAGCCGATGTCACCCAAGGTGAGGCCATGAGATTCCCGGTCACTTTCGTTTACCCGGTTGACCTGTTCAAAATAACTGAGCGCTCTCTCATAATCACCTAACCCGAAGTAAGCGGTTCCGAGGTTACGCAGCGCGAAGCGTTCTCCTGTACCGTCTGCCGCGGAACGGCTCAACGGAAGTGCTTGACTGTAATAGTCGAGCGCCTTCTGATAATCGCCCAGCCACGAGTAAAGACCGCCAATATAATTGAGCGTTATAGCTGTGCCGCCAAGATCACCCAAAGACCGTTCGAGCGCCAGCAGCGGAATGAAATATTCGAACGCCGTCCGCGTCTCCGACATGAAGGCGTAGACCAGACCGATTTTGTTGAGCGCGCGAGCTTCACCCCAGCGGTCGCCAACCTCCCGCGTTAAGGCCAGCGACTGTTGATAGTAGGAGAGGGACTTCTGCTTCCGTTCGACTGTGGAACTGATATGTTCCTCACCTATGAGATAGAGTATATTTGCTTGCCTTCTCTTATCGCCCAACTCCAGGACCAGAGCCCGCGCCCGCCCGTAATATTCGAGAGCCTTCTGACTGTCATCTATCGTTGAATAATATTGTCCGATGTCTCCAAGCGCATCGGCTTCGCCCTGACGATCACCTGATGCGCGCCAGAGGTCCAACGCCGACTGGAATTTTTCCGCCGCCTGCTTTGACGATTCCGCTGTCCTTTGTGAAAGCAGTTGCGCGCCTTGTATCAAGTTCTTTTGCGCGCCGGCACGCTGCCGGTCCTCAGTGGCAGCGGCGCGCAGTTTCTCAAGTCTGATCTGATATTTTCCGGTCGGCGCCTCCTTGTCCAAAGATCGCACAACCAATCTATGGGTCCCGGCGGCCTCCGACACATACCAGATTGGCTCTGGCCCGCGCGCACCATTTGGACTATCGACTTCGATAATCTGTTTGCCGTCTGGACCAAAAAGCGTCATCACGATGTCGATGCCTTGTTGGTCCGTCACCAAGTGGACAAATTGATCCTGGTCCAGCGTGATCTCGTAATAGTGCGCTTGACCACCGGAAAGCTCTCTTTCTATCACCTCTCCGACTTTGATCTGTCGGATCTCACGCGCCTCCCCTTGGCCAACGGTGGACAGGATATTAGGCGGACTCGTTGGGGCGGCAAAGACTATCCCGGACGCGAGCAGAGCGAGGCCGAGGTGGGCTGCGATCTTCAGGAGACCCCACCGCGCATACGGTCGTTTGTCTTGATTGCTCATCGGACCCAATTTCGTATATCACAGGCCCAAAATAATTCGCGAGCGTTATCTAAGTCGGCATCTGATCTCGCGGCAATGTAGGTGCATCGTAATACTATGATCGTATTGCCTGTCAACGTCGCCGTTCTGCTATGAGCCTCGGTGGGATCGTGAGGCGCATCCCGTTTGTCTTGCTGTGGTGGGCGATAGTACGCTGAGGGACGGAGGCCGAGCGTATCGCGAGTAAACTCAAAACTAATCTTTTCTTGTGTGCCTGTTGTGTGCCAACTCACCCAAACCAGCGGAAACAGTTATTTCAAGACTACGAATCAGGGGGTCGCACGTTCGAGTCGTGCCGGGTGCACCATTTTAAGCGCAACAAATCAACGTTCCTTTTCAGTATCAAGACGACGTAAACTGACTGTCGTCCACTCTTGCCATCTGACGCCTTGCCCATAGCCCAAGCCTAATCAACGCGAATGATCGAACGGCAAGTTGAGGTGACTTGTGGGCGTCGTCCCAGAACTGGAAACGTGAACCCAGGACTATCAGATGCACGGGAAGTTGGCCGGTCAGATAGACCTGTCTCTCTCACTCAGACCGGTCTGCTGACGAATCGATCTTGATGTCGAGATCGCAGAATCTTCGGAATTCCTCCAGAAAAAGCCAATCTTGAAAAAAAGTCCTGCTGGCATGGGCCTTGCCCAATATGCCGCTGGCCGCGAACTGCCTACTGGGCATTCCGGCAATGTGAAAGTGAAAAAGGATAATCAAATGACAAGACGCAAACGTAGACTTGGAGCTTGGCTAACCTGTGCATCGTTGGTGGTCTCACTATGCACAGGCATTCTGGTCGGCGACCGAGCAAGCGCACAATCCCGCGAAAACACCTCAAGACTCTCGGGTCAGTCGGCGCAATCGGACAAAGCCATGTATCCAGCGCTTTCACACTATGCCGCGGATTTAACCGGGCTAGCTCGGGCCGGCCGGCTCGAGGTCGTGACCAACCGCGACGCAGAAATCAACCGGGCCGTTCAAATCCTCTCCCGCGATACACATATGAACCCGGTGCTGATTGGCGAAGCGGGTTTCGGCGTCGCCCAGGTGGCCCAGGGCCTGGCGCAGAGGATGGTGTCGGGCGACGTGCCAGAAAGCCTGCGCGGCAAGCGCTTGTTTAGTCTGAGCCTCGATGCTCTGGTTGCGAATGTAAAGGACACCAGCGAATTTGCTTCTCGCCTCAATGACGTCCTAACGGAAGCCGAAAATTCCAACGGCGAGGTAATCCTTTTTGTCGATCAACTTCACCAATACGTTGGCAGCTACGCGAGCAAGGTTGCCACTGACAGCGTACGGTCAGCTCTGGATCAAGGGCAGCTGCGAATCGTGGGCGCCGCCAGTTCTCAGGCGTATACTGAATACATCGCCGCGGACCAGACGCTCACAAATCTCTTTCAGCAGGTCAGCATTAACGAACAAGCAAGTGATGCGGACGTAAGCGCTCAAGAAAAGAGCGCTGACAAAACCAACAAAGATCAGAGTGATTTTCAGGGAGACAACGTGTCACCCGATGTCCGCGAAATGATGCGGACTGCGAGTTCTCACCGCGACCGAGTCAGCCTGATCCTGCAAGCCGACGATCTTAAGAACGGAAAACTTGCAGCACTGCTGAAGAGCAACGGCGTTCGCGTCGAAGCGAGATTTCCCCAACTTGGCGCGATCAAAATCGAAGCGCCGCCTAGTGTAATCGAGAAGTTGGCGGCCAGTGATAGCACGAAGTATATCTCTTTGGACCGCAGGGTTCAGCCTCTGGGCCACGTCACCGCCACGACCGGTGCAGACCTTGTGCGCCAGCAAACCACAAGTACGTTTTCGGGCACTTCTACTACCCTACTTGATGGGACTGGAGTCGGCGTCGCCGTGCTTGATTCCGGCATGGATACTGGTCACGTGGCGTTTCTGGGTCGAGACGACCGCTCACGCATTGTCGTAAGTAAAGATTTCACCGGTGAAAACCGCGTCGATGACCCATATGGTCACGGGACTCATGTCGCTTCGATTGCAGTAGGCAACGGCCGAATCTCCTCGGGGGCATACACGGGCATTGCGCCAAACGCCAGCGTTATCAATCTGCGCGTACTGAATTCGCTGGGCACGGGCAATATATCATCGACGTTGGCCGCGCTGGACTGGGTAATGACCAATCATGCGACCTATAACATTCGTGTAATCAATATGAGTCTGGGTACCCCGGCAGTTGATTCCTACCGCAACGATCCGATTTGCCGCGCCGTCCGTCGCCTGGTGGATGCCGGCATGGTCGTTGTGGCGGCCGCTGGCAATAATGGCAAGAACGCGGCGGGCCAGAAACTATACGGTCAAATTCATTGTCCGGGCAACGAACCGTCCGCGATCACTGTGGGAGCGACAAACAGCTATGGTACCGACACGCGACACGATGACACGATTGCCACTTTTAGTTCCCGCGGTCCAACTCGCAGTTACTTCACGGACCTGGCGGGCGCCAGACATTACGATAGCTTGATCAAACCCGACCTGGTCGCGCCGGGCAACAAAATTGTTGATGCGGAATCCGACCGCAACCTGCTGGTCACCCTAAATCCGCAACTGGATGCGGGGGTCAGTTTGCTGGACAACCGCAAGGAAATGTATCTCAGCGGCACTTCTATGTCGACGCCCGTCGTTGCCGGGGCGGCCGCTTTACTCTTCCAGGCTAATCCGACTCTGACTCCGAACATGGTCAAAGTTTTCTTGATGTATACGGCCCAACCAGTACGCGGCTTCAACACGTTCGAGCAGGGAGCTGGCGAACTAAATATCGACGGCGCCGTCCGCCTGGCGCGATTAGCGCGCAAAGATCTAGGGACCAGCAAACCGGTCGGAGCACCTTTGTTGACTTCACTCGTTCCCCCGGCCGCGATGACAACCATTGCCGGAAATACCTTCACCTGGTCACAGGGCATTACCCTGGGCCGGCATTGGGCTAAAGGCACGAGCTTGATAACGAAGTATCAACCTTTCTACGCTCGGGGCATTATTGTCAGCGATGGTGTAACTGTCGCTAACGGCATCATTGTTAGCGACGGCATCATCGTCAGCGATGGCGTGGTAGTCAGCGATGGCATCATTGTCAGCGACGGCATCATTGTCAGCGACGGCATCATCGTTAGCGACGGCATCATCGTTAGCGACGGCATCACGATCAGTGACGGCGCACTCTTTATCAGCATGGGCATCATTGTCAGCGACGGAATCATTGTCAGTGACGGATCGATCCTTGGCGACGGCATCATTGTCAGCGATGGCATTATCGTTAGCGACGGCATTATCGTCAGCGACGGTTTCGTCCAGGCGCAGTCCGCTCAAGTTGGCGGCGACGGCACGGCGGCCTGCCCCGTAGTTGTCGACAACGGTATTGACTGCTCGAATTACTGAGGTTCCTTTAGAAGCATTTCCTAGGCCCCCGTCGGAGAAAAAGATGCCGCAACTAATGGACAATCAAACAGCCTATCTGGCCTGCGGCGCGGCCGCTCAGATGATTCAGCTGCTAACGAATGAGGAGAAGGCCGAGACCGTTAATTTCCTGTCGCGCCGGCCTCAACAAACGTTCCTCATGTCGGGTTGGATTCACGACAACGGAATGGAAAGCTCGCTGAACCGAGGCAGCTTCTACGGATCGCGCAACGTTCGGGGCCAACTGGACGGCATCGCTTTAATCGGCTACGTCACGCTGTTCGAGACCAAGGCCGAGGCGGCCCTCGCGGCTTTCGCCGGTCTGGCGCAGAATTGTCCCACGTCCCGCACGCTCGTGGGCGAGCAGGACGAGATCAAGCAATTCCTGAGTTTCTATGACAGTAGCGAGCGGCCATCCCCGCGCATGGTTTGCCGCGAATTGATGTTCGAGCAGAATACCCAACAACAGCTGGACGAATCAGTTCCCGGCCTCTGCCTGGCAACCCCAAATGAACTGGAACTCGTGGTGCAGGCTCACGCTCAGATGGCCGTCGAGGAAAATGGAGTCAATCCCCTGGACGTCGATCCGAACGGGTTTCGTCTGCGCTGCGCACGACGAATCCATCAGAACCGAGTGTGGACGGTGGTTGAAGACAACCAACTGACATTCAAAGCGGACATTATCAGCGACCTGCTCGAAATTACTTATTTGGAAGGCGTGTATGTCCTCCCAGAGAGACGCGGCAACGGATTCGGTGCGCGTTGTGTGCGCCAGTTGACTAACACCTTACTAAATCGCTCAAAGTCAGTTTGCCTGCTCGTCAGAGAGCAAAACTCCGCGGCACAGGCGTGCTATAAGAAAGCCGGTTATTCAATGCGCGACTATTACGAAACCCTGTTTCTTCAATAGCGCCAATTTCGAGCGGACCTCGTCGCCTTCCTTGGAACCCACCGGCCCCGGACGATCCGCTGATTACCGAGACTAAGTCTTAGCAATGGACGGAACCCAACGACCATGAAACCAACTTCCAAAGAGCGTTACCTCAAACCATTTGTTGTATTGGTTGCCGCCGCGGCGATAGGAATTATCGCTTTCAGTTTGCCTCGCTTAGGCGCTTCCCACCTCGACGTTCAATTTCTGGTCTTGTTTGTCTTTACCGTGCTGATCGGCGCGCGCCTCATTATTCATATCCCCAGCATCAAGGGAGAATTAACTGTATCGGATACCTTAGTCTTCCTCACCATGTTGCTTTGGGGCGGGGAGCCGGCAATTCTGTTGGCCGCCGCCGCTGGTTTTTGTTCTTCACTGCGAGCCACGCGGAAAATCACTGTTCATATTTTCAACCTGGCGGTGATGACCTGCTCGACCTTTCTTACTGTAGTAGTACTGCGCTTGGCTTTTGGACCCATCGGGTTGCTCGGCTCGCGGAGCCTGTCGATCAGCCTGGTGACCGTAATGGCGATGGTGCAATACATCGTCAACAGCGCCCTGGTCACCGTCTATACGGGTTGCAAGACCAATAAGCCTTTTTGGCAAACCTGGCGCAAATACTATTTGTGGGCCTCCATTACTTATGTTGCCGGCGCCTCTGCCGCTTTTCTCATCGCCAAACTCATTTCGGCAATCGGTTTCTACGGTACGATCGCCGCAGCTCCGGTAATCGGGGTTGTCTATATTACTTATAAGACGTACCTGAAAAACGTCGAAGTCTCGGTTGCGCAAGCCGAGCAATCCAAGCGACACGCCGAACTGCTGCAAGAGAGTGAAGAGCGCTTCCGAAGCGCTTTCGATTACGCGGCCATTGGTATGGCCCTGGTGTCGCCGGAAGGTCGCTGGTTACAAGTCAACCGTTCCCTCTGCCAGTTGGTTGGCTATTCGGAAGAGGAATTGCTGACGGCTGACATTCAGTCGCTAACACATCGCGAAGATCTGGGCGACCTTCTCGCGCACCAGTCAAGACTGCTGAAAGGCCAGATTCCTGGTTACCAAACCGAGAAGCGATACATCCATAAGTCAGGTCATGAGGTCTGGACGCTGCTGAGTGTGTCCCCGGTTCGTGATCCCGAAACCCAATCGCTTCGCACCATCTTTCAGATCCAGGACATTACCGATCGCAAGCGCGCTGAGGCTCAACTGGTTCACGACGCTTTCCACGATGGTCTGACCGGGCTACCTAACCGGGCCCTCTTTATCGATCACCTGAGACTCGCCGTGGCGCGGAGCGGGCGTAAGGAATATCCGCTGTTCTCAGTTCTTTTCCTTGATCTCGATCGCTTTAAGGTCGTGAATGACAGTCTGGGTCATTTGGTCGGCGATCAGTTGCTGATGACGATGGCCAGTAGACTAGCGACCTGTTTGCGGCCTGGAGATACAATCGCCCGCCTGGGAGGGGACGAATTCACGATCTTGTTGGAGGATCTCAAGAGCATTAACGAAGTGACCCATATCGCCAAGCGCATTCAGCGAGAACTTGCCAAGCCGTTTGAACTGGAAGGCGGCCGGCAGGTTTTCACTTCGGCGAGTATCGGCATCGCCCCCAGCACGATGGGGTATGAGCGGCCGGAAGACATTTTGCGCGATGCCGATACCGCGATGTATTACGCCAAGTCGCTCGGCGGAGGCAGTCACCAGGTATTCGACAAGAGCATGCACACTCGGGCTGTGAAACTGATGGAAATGCAAAACGATCTGAGACGGGCGATAGAGAAAGAAGAATTAATTGTTGAATACCAGCCGATCGTCTCGCTCGACACTTTTGCCATTACCGGGTTCGAGGCCCTTATCCGCTGGCAACATGAAGAGCTTGGCCTGATCAATCCAAGCCAATTTATTCCCCTCGCCGAAGAGACGGGACTGATTATCCCCATCGGCGAATGGGTTCTACGCAAGTCCTGCGCGCAGATACGCGAGTGGCAAGATCGATACTCAACGGAGACCCCATTGACGATGAGTGTCAATCTATCGTGCAAGCAATTCGCCCAGCCGGATCTGATTGAACAAATCGAAAAGATATTGCAGGAAACCAAACTCGACCCGAGCTCTTTGAGACTGGAAATAACGGAAAGCGTCATGGTTGAGAACGAAGAGGCCGCGAGCGGAATGCTGAGACGGCTCCGAATGCTCGGGGTCGGATTGAGTATCGATGACTTCGGCACCGGCTATTCGTCATTGAGTTCACTTCACCGGTTCCCCATCTCTACTCTGAAGATTGACGCATCGTTCGTTCGTCGCATGAGCGGCCAAAACGAGAATACAGAAATCGTCCGCACAATCATGTCACTGGCGGAGAACCTCGGTATGGACGTCACTGCGGAGGGTGTGGAAACCCTGGAACAGGTGACCAAACTGAGAACGTTCGGATGCCAGAAAGGCCAGGGTTTCTTCTTCTCGCGTCCCGTCTCAGCGATCAATGCGGAGGTCCTCCTGAGAGAGACGGTCGCCCTGGGCCCCATCTCGCAGCGCTATGACAACGTGGAATCGATCGAGAGCAGATTAGTCGCCTAACGACTGAGCTGTTCAAATTTCTTCCGTCTTCAGTTCGCCAAATCAGCAAAAGCACGACGTATCTCCGGGATTCGCAGGAGGCGCTCTCGGCTCACAGATTCGCACGACGCCCCATCATTCAGTCCGCTGCAAGAACATCCTGGCCGTCGCGCTGCCGGCGCGTTAACTTCGTCCTGAGGATTTTCGCGCTCGCGACAGCGATGGCAATGCCTGTTCAGATCCTTTAAGACTGCCGCTCTTTTGCTCGCGCGATCGTCCAGTGACATTCACGCGTGTCTCAACGGGCGGCAAAATAGCGTTGCTGGTCAAAATTACTTTCTGCGGCGCCCGAGGGGCGGGAATTTTCCATGAATAGCAGCTACAGAAAACTCCGAAGGCCGCCAACAAAATCACAAACAGCGCGGCCAACCCATGCGAGCCAAACCTACTCCTTGAGTTCACTTCCGCGTCATGAATAATCGCCGTCTCTTCTATTTCCACCACGGTCGCACCAACTTCAGAGGGCCTGACCCGATACTCAATATCTTTCTCTTCGGTGCGTCCGATTTGACGCAGTGCCGCACGAAACTCGACCGCGGTCGCGTAACGCTCATTCGGATTCTGGGCCATCGCGATAGTTAGAATCGCGGCCAACTCTTCTCCAACGGCTTCATTGATTTCGTTGGCGGGTCTTAGCGGATTCGGGCGCGCACTCACCAGCGCGGTGGCGCGGGCCAGCGCATCGGGCGGTTTCACTCCCGTTAGCAAATGATAGAGTGTCGCGCCTAAAGCATAGATGTCGCTCTGCGGGCTCGTACCCAAGTCCTGGATTTGCTCGAGTGGCGCGTAACGCGGCGTATAACCGAACACGCTGGTGCAGGAGAGAGCGCCCGAAGGGTCTGCCGCTTGGGTCTTGGCCAGCCCAAAGTCGAGCAAAACAATTTGGCCGCCGCGGGTAACTTTCAGATTGTGAGGCTTAATGTCGCGATGAATGATCTGTCGTTCGTGCGTGTGCAGATAGATAAGCGCGTCGAGCAACTGATCGGCCCAGGCTACGACAGAGTTACGCGGCATTGGCCCCGGCTGTTGCGCAATTATTTCGGCCAGGTCAGAGCCTTCAACAAATTGCATCACGAAAAACGCGCGGTGGCCTTCAGTAAAGTAATCACTGACTCGCGGCAGCGCTGGATGATTGAGCCAGGCCATCAGCCGGGCTTCCCGCTCAAATTGTTTCCACTGTTCCTCGTCGTTCGTGAGGGTCTGCTTGAGCGCTACCGTATGGCCGAGGCGAAGATCGATCGCTTCATAAACGGCCCCCATGCCGCCTTTTCCCAGGGTTTGAACTACGCGATAGCGGCTCTGCAAGATTGTTTCGGGCGCCAGCAATGTCTTGCCGGCGGTGGATTTATTTTCGTCACAAGTGGACATGTTTTTCTCAATCCTATCGAGGAAACGCCACCAACTTGGGGCAGAAAGAACTTAGGTGTTAGCGCAGGCTGGGACTTGCCGGCGCTCTAGTTCATCTCGTTTCGGCGTCAGGTTTTAATCTGATCGAGGTTAGGCGAGAGAAGTCTTGACCAAGCGTCTAATGAAAGTCTTGAGGAATGGCGAAGGTCCCGGGTCTTTAGGTCTGGAGGCGTGAACGGATAAAGCCTTTTGAGAAGTTCACGCCACCAAGTTTCAATTACACCCGCCGCGAAAAAGGAGAAACGCGACCCTGTCGTGATTGAGTTCGCAAGCGTTGTGCCGTCAGCGTCATCTGAAAAATGCTTATCGAGATCGAGCGTTCGCCGAGCACCGCGTTGAGACCTGCCTCATCGTTCGCACCTTCTTGAGCACCATTTTGCTGAACAAACATTGACCGATGGCCGGAGTGTCCTGACTGAGCCTCGACAATTCCCAGGTAGAAGTCTGTGCTGCGTGCAACGCAGCTGATGACAGAGTCTATTTTCAATGTGGCGTTTGGCTGGGGCGAAACCAACCAGGGGCTACTACTTCGCCTTGCGGAGTTGAGCAGAGTTGGCGATTTCGCTCGTTCATGAAGGCCAGCGAGAATGGGTAGTGGGATAAGAGTGTACTTAATCTCCGGGGCATTAGCCCGACCGCATCACGGCATTCAATCCACAAAGTCACACGAAACCTGGTAAGAAGTCCGCCGGAACAGTCAATGATAAAACCCGGCACTATTAGGTGTGGCCGGGTTTAGAGACAAAACCGTTTGGTTTCTGGAGGAATTCCTTTTCAAGACTTATGTGATGACGCTTGATCATGCGGTCCAAAGTTTTACGATCGACTTGCAACAAGCGCGATGCTGCTTGCTTGTTGCCTCGCGTGTGTGCCAGGACGCGCGCGACATGACGGCCCTCAATCTCAGCCAGTGAAGGCCATTCTTCTTGTTCCAGTAGCGCTATCGGAGTGGCTTGAATCCCGGCGTTGGCCGCATCCTGAAAATTGCGGATCCGTTCCGGAAGATCCTGGACCCTGATTAATCCGTCGCACATCGCCGCCGCGCGGACCACCGCGTTCTCGAGTTCGCGAATGTTACCCGGCCAGGAATATTTTTGCAGCAGCGCCAGAGCTTCCGATGAGAATCGCACACTCGGTCCGAGCGAATAAACCCGATCCGCAAACGTCTGCGCCAGGGGCGGAATGTCGTCGCGGCGCTCGCGCAAAGCCGGCAGTGTGATCGAAACCGCATTCAGCCGGTAGTACAAATCCTCGCGGAATCTTCCGGCTTTCACCTCGGCTTCGACGTTGCGATTGCTGGCGGCGATGGCCCGGACATCGACGCGCTGCATCTGGTTCGAACCAACCCGGCGGACTTCTCCCTCTTGCAGAACGCGCAGGAGTTTGACCTGGAATAAAAGGCTGGTCTCTGTGATCTCATCAAGAAAGACCGTGCCCCCGTTTGCTTCTTCCCAAAGTCCACGACGATCGCGATCGGCGCCCGTAAACGATCCTTTCATGTGGCCAAACAGTTCGGACTCGATCAACTCCGCGGGTATGGCGCCGCAATTCACCGCGACAAAAGTCTTTTCGGCCCGGCCGCTGCGACGATGCAGGGTCGAGGCCACCAATTCTTTCCCGGTACCGGATTCACCCGTCAGGAAGACCGGCAAATTTGTCCCGGCCACGCGTCCCACCTGTTTCATCACTTCGATGAAAGCATGACTGCGGCCAACCAGATCTATATCCGACTCACGGACTCCGGCCCGCGTTCCAATCGACACTCGGTGCGGGCGGTGGCTTAGCTGATCACGCAGGGCAGCAGAGAGCGATTGCAATTCTTCAACACCAAAAGGCTTCAGCAGATAGTCGTAAGCTCCAAAGGCCGTTGCATCCAACGCCCCGGCGGCATCGCCATGGCCGGTCATCAAGACCACTTTCGTATCGGGAAGATCTTCTTTGAAGCGGCGCAGGACCGCAAAACCATCCGCGCCGCCCAACATCACGTCGCAGAAGACAATTGGCCATCTCTCCTGCGTCGACATTTCGAAGGCTTCCTCAGCCGAAGCGGCGCGGCTCACCATCCAGCCGTCTTCCTCGAGCACGGTAGAGACAAAGTCTCGCACCGGCTGCTCGTCATCAATCACCAACGCATGTAAGGCTCGGTCCATAGTTTTGTTGGCACAGACTTCAGTCTGTGATTTGATCCCTGACACAGACATTGGTCTTTTCTCCCTCTCCCTTTGGGAGAGGGCCGGGGAGTGGGCCTATCCGCGCCAACACCCTCTCCTAAACCCTCCCAAAGGGAGGGGAAGAAACCAAATCGGATTTCAACGAACTTGAGAGCACCGCTACCTTTCGCAGTGGATCCATGGTCATCGACGACTCAAAGACTTCGGGCGGCATGGGCTTGCCGAACAGATAGCCCTGGGCTTCGTCGCATCTCAACCGGCGAAGAAACGCAAGCTGGTCTTCGGTCTCTACGCCTTCCGCAATCACCTTGAGTCGTAGATTGTGCGCCAGAGTCACGATCGCCATCACCAGGGCCGCGTCATCCGGATCGGTGGCGGCGCCCATTACAAACGAGCGATCCAATTTCACCGTATCGATAGGCAGGTTCTTTAGATAACTGAGCGACGAGTAGCCGGTGCCAAAATCGTCAATGGCTACCTTGACTCCCAGCTTTCTAGCCTGTGACAGAACTCTCACCGCCCCGTCCGTGTTTTCCATAATCGAAGTTTCCGTCAGCTCGAGTTCGAGACACGTGGGATCAAGCCGGGTCTGGCCGAGGATCTCCACCAGCCGCTCAGAAAAATTCTTCTGTTGAAAATGTCTGGCTGAAATGTTCACGGCAATACGCAGTCCGGCAAAGCCGCGGCCCTGCCAGACTTTGGTGCGAGAGCAGGCTTGGCGCAGCACGAACTCGCCGATATCCAGAATCAATCCCGTGTCTTCGGCCAGCCCGATGAATCTGCCCGGCGGTAGCAAACCAAGTTCCGGGTGCTGCCAGCGAACCAGCGCTTCCGACCCGACTAATTCGCCCGACGTGAGACTCACCACCGGTTGGTAGTGACTAACGAACTCTTCATTTTCGATCGCCCGGCGTATGCTGGTTTCGAGTTCCAGGCGCTTAACGGCGAGCGCATTCATATCGGCGGCATAGAACTGATAGTTGTTGCCCCCCTGCTTCTTGGCTCTGTACTGTGCGGCTACCGCGTTCCTTAAGATTGTGCTGCTCTCAGGGCCGTTAAAGGGAAACAGGCTAATCCCGATGCTGGTGCTGACATACACATCTTGAACGCCCAAATGAAAAGGCGCCTTGAAGACATCGCTAATCGAGCGAGCAGTCTCAACCAGGTCAGCAGTTTCAGAAATATTAGTTAATAACAGCGCGAACTCGTCTCCCTCAAAACGCGCCACGGTATCGCCATTGGAGACGCAGCGTTGCAACCGCGCCGCAGCCTCAGTTAACACGACATCGCCGGCCGCATGCCCAAGACTTTCGGTAACCTTCTTGAAGCGGTCAATGGACACCAGCATCACCGCAACCAGATGCTGATTGCGCTGCGCGATAGCCAGCGCCTGGGTACAGCGGTCTTCAAACAGAACTCGATTGGGGAGATCCGTCAGCGCGTCGTAATACGCCAGATGCTCAATCTTGGCAGTGCGTTCTTTAATCAGTTCTTCCAGGTGATTTTCGTAAAGTCGCTTCTGAGTCAGCAATTGGTGATGTGCCAGTGCCCGTTTCACTGCCGTCTCGACATGACGCAGATCCAATGGCTTGGTAATGTAATCGAACGCACCCGCGCGCATCGCTTCGATGGCAAAGTCGATGGTCTGCTGTCCGCTAATCATCACCACGACGGTGTCGGGTGTGCGTTCCAGGATCCGGGGCACCAGATCAAGTCCGCTAATTCCTCCCATGTTGATGTCGCTGATTACCAGATGGAAAGTGATGCTGTCGAGGATGGCCAGCGCCTCTTCCGCAGAACCGACGGCGGTGCAATCGTGGGTCGGGCTCAACAGGTCCTTGAGCAAACCTCGAATTTGCTCATCGTCGTCGATGATCAGAATAGGCTCTCCGCGGTTCTCGTGTGACATAGATAGTCGCGCTAACTTCCTTCGCCTCTCACTTTGGGAGAGGGGTCGGAGAAAATAATTCAGTTACTTACCATTAACTCCGAATCCAGGACCTCGCGCACCTTCCTTACCAGCGCGTTGGGCGTGAAGGGCTTCTGAATAAACTCGATATTCGAGTCCAAAACACCATGGTGCACAATCGCTTCATCGGTGTACCCCGACATAAAGACCACTCTTAAGCCCGGCAGCAACTCGCGCAAACGATCGGCGACCTCTTTGCCGCTGGTCTCTGGCATCACCACATCGGTGAGCAACAGATGAATCGGCTCGGTGCATTCGTGGCCCAGCCGAATTGCCTCTTGGCCGCGCGAGGCGGCCAAAACTCTGTATCCGGCCTGTTCCAGAATTTTCGTGGCCAACCCGCGCACAACGTCTTCGTCTTCGACAAGTAGAATAGTTTCAGTGCCCGCGGGCGGTGCGGGCTCGGCCAGCTTGACCTCGGTCTCTTGCGGTGCGTTTGTCCACTGCGGCAGGTAAACCTTGAAGGTGGACCCATGACCGGGCTCGCTATAGACCCAGATGCTGCCGCCGCTCTGTTTCACAATGCCATAGACAGTCGATAGTCCCAGACCCGTTCCCTTGCCCTTCTCTTTCGTCGTGAAAAATGGATCGAAGATACGGGCCTGGGTCACTTGATCGATGCCGGTGCCGGTATCGCTGACTGCAAGCATTACATAATCGCCCGGTAGCACCCCCATATGCCTGTCGGCGTAATCCTGATCCAACTCGACCGTCGCGGTTTCAATCGTTAGGTTACCGCCCATGGGCATTGCATCTCTGGCATTGACGACCAGGTTTACCAGCACCTGTTCGATCTGACCTGGATCAGCTTTAATTTTCTTCAATGACAGATCCAGTTTGGCCGTAAGCGCAAGGTCTTCGCCAATCAATCGCCGCAGCATCTTGTTCATGTCCGTGACGATGTCGTTGAGGTTGATCAGTATCGGTTGCAAAATCTGTTTGCGGCCGAAAGCCAGCAGTTGCCGGGTAAGATTGGCGGCGCGATCTCCAGCCTTCTTAATCTCTTCGAGATAGCCCCTGAGCGGATGGTTATCTTCGATGCGCTGCAGCGCCAGACCGCTATACCCGTTAATCGCCGTCAGCAAATTGTTAAAGTCGTGGGCCACGCCTCCGGCCAGTTGTCCGATCGCCTCCATCTTCTGTGATTGGCGCAGCTGCTCCTCGAGCTGTTTCCGTTCGGTGACATCACGCGCGATCCCCTGCACGCCGACGGGCATGCCATTCTCATAGACGAGCTTGGTATTGGCCTCGACGGTTACGCGATGTCCGTCCTTGGCGATGATTTCCATTTCATAGGCCGTCACCCGCTCCCCGGCAAGTTTGCGCCTCAGCATTTCGCGCGCATTCGACAGGTACTCCGGCGCTACGGTTTGCGAGAGATTCAGTTTAAGAGCTTCCGGTACGGTATACCCGGTGATCCCCTCCCCGGCTTTGTTCATCGAGGTGTAATTGCCTTCCATGTCGTGGGAGTAAATGATGTCGTGGGCGTTCTCTACCAGATCACGATAACGTTCTTCGCTCTTACTTAGCTGTTGCTCGGCGCGCTTTCGTTCGGTAATGTCGCGGATGTAGCCGGTGAACATTGGCAAGCCTTCCGATTCAATCCGAGTAATCGCCAGTTCAACAGGGAACTCAGAACCGTCTGCCGTTATTGCGCTAAGCTCGAGGCGGTTGCCAAGCACCGGGCCTTGACCGGTTTCATGATAGTGAGCCAGTCCGCGACGATGCCGTTCTCTATATCTCGGCGGAATGATCAAGTCCGCCATTTCCTTTCCGATCGCGTCCGCCCGCATAAAGCCGAAGGTTCTTTCAGCTGCCGGATTCCAATCAACCACCACCCCCGCGTGGTCCATAGTGACGATGCAATCGAGAGCTGATTCCAGAATAGCTCTCTTGCGAGCTTCGCTTTCCCGCAACCCCTCTGCGGCTCGCTTGCGCTCAGTGATGTCTTCGATGCTGCCTTCGCGATAGAGCTCGGCGCCGGTTTCATCTCGAACGGAACGCCGGTTCAGCGATAACCAGATCTTCCCGCCGTCTTTGCGGTAGGCCTCGAATTCAAAACCCGTTAAGGTCCCGCGCTGTTCTTCTAAACGAGCGGCCTCAATGCGGTCCTCAGGGTTGACGTAGAGCTGATGGATTACATCGGTGATCGTCTCGACAACTTCATCCGCCGATTCATATCCCAGAATCCGAGCCAGCGCCGGATTGACCGTAATAAACCGCCCTTCTGGGGTAGCTTGAAAAATTCCTTCGACGGCATTTTCAAAGATCGAGCGATAGTTCTCTTCAGCTTTTTGCACCTGAGCGTAGAGCGAGGCGCTCTGCAGGGCGGCAGCCGCAGTGCCGGCCAGGATAGTCAGCGCCTTCATTTGTCCCAGCGTGAACGGCCGCAGGCGGTTGGTCATGTTTAGATTAATGACGCCGACTAACTTATTTGCGACTTGCATGGGAACAGAGACGGCGGAGCGAATATCAGGTCTGGGCCAGAGCGCTACGAAGCGCTCGTCAGAAACCTCTCCGTTAAGGATCAAAGGCGTGCGCTCGCGGGCGACCCAACTCGAGATACTCTCCTGCAGCGGGACGCGCTCGCCCAGTAGGCGTTGCCGCTTCTCACCGCGCACCGCGGCCACATACAGTTCGTCGCCGTCACTGGTCGGCAAAAGGATGGATACTTCGTCGGCCTCGCTCTGCGTCAATGCTCCATCGGCAAGTTTGCTCAGGACGGTTTGCGGATCCAAGGTAAAGGCGATCGTTTCACTGAGCTCATGAATCGCCACCGCTTCGCGGAGCTGAACATTTTCCAAGCGCAGATGACGCGTATTCATGGCTCGCGTCAGCACCGGCAGCATCGTCTGGAGCCGGAAGGGTTTCAGCACATAATCAAACGCGCCCACCTTCATCGCGTCGACTGCGGTTTGGATCGTGCCCTGGCCGGTCATCATTATGCAGACCACATTGGGATCGATTTTCATCGCTTCCCGGACAAGCGCGATGCCGTCGATGACCGGCATCATCAAATCGGTGAGCAGGATGTCAAAGGACTGGTTGCGCAAAGTCACCAGCGCTTCTTCGCCGGCAGTAAAACCCACGGCTTCATAACCCTGCGCAGATAATGCTTCGACGAGGATCTTCTTGAGCTCGATCTCGTCGTCTACTATCAGGATTTTTCCGACGCTATTGGTTGTCATAGCAATTTCGCCGCGCTTCCAGTTGCGGTTGCCTGAAATGACGCGCGTCCAGTTACGCCCCGTCACTCGCGCGCGTCGACGGTGGATACCTGCCGGCCGCCAAGCTTATCGACACCAAATACGGATCGCGTCATTACCGGGGCCCCTTGCACTATTTTAACAAGGCGCGCTGAATCGCTTTCATTAGTTGATCGTTATCAACCGGCTTTTGGAAAAACGCTTCGGCGCCCGAGGCCAAGGCTCGTTTTTCGTTGGTCTTGGGATCGCTGGCGCTGACTACAATTACCGGTATACAAGCCAGCGAAGCCATGTTCTTCATACGTTCGAGTACGACGAATCCGCCGCCGCCAGGCAGGCCGAGATCGAGCAGGATCAGATCGGGCGCTTCTTTCTTCGCGATACTAAGGGCCATGATGGCATCTGAAGCAAACGCCGTTTCGTACTCGCTCGCTCTCAGTCGTACATTGAGGGCACGGCGCAGGTCTGCGTCGTCTTCAATGATTAAGATTTTATTTCCCTTCACAATTAGTTGTTCCTTTCTCTCAAGTTCAAAACTCGAGTTCATAACTCGCGTTCGGGGTTCAACCGTTGCTTTGCAAGCTAAAGACTGAACCCTGAGCTGGCCTTTTCGTCGCCAGTGCCGTGGGCACCGTGAAAAAGACGGTAGCGCCTTGGCCTTCTTTGCTTTCGACCCAAATCCTGCCGCCATGCAGCTCGATCAAATGCCGGCAAATGTGCAGCCCCAAGCCCAAACCTTTCCGGCTCGATTCCAAAGTGTTTGGTGATTGATAGAGTCGATCAAAAATCTTCGGCAACGAGTCCGCGCTAATCCCGCATCCGGTGTCGGCCACCGCGATGCGCACAAACTCGTCGTTCTCGTCTCGGTAGCCGCTAACGGAAATCGCGCCGCAGGTGGTGAATTTCAGCGCATTGTCCAGCAGATTTGAAAAAACTTGCCCAATGCGATTTGGATCGGCTTGGACCAGCGGCAGCTCCGACGGACAGTTAATCCGAAAAGCGACTCCTTTCTCTACGGCGCGCCGCTCGTATGTTTTGATCATGGGATCGAAAAGATCGCAGAGGGAAGTTGGCTGCGGCTCAATTGTCAGTTTCCCGCTCTCAGCGCGCGTTACCTCTAATAGATCGCCAATCATGTCGCGAAGCTGCAGCGAGTTTCTCAAAGTTATTTCCAGGTATTCCCGCTGTTCGCCGTTAAGCTCTCCCGCCAGTCCGTCCAGCAGAATAGTAGTGAATTGATGGACGGCGGACAGCGGAGATCGCAGTTCGTGCGATACGTGCGAGATGAACTGATCCTTCATCGCGAGTTGCTCGCGGCCAGTTCTATCCAACTCTTCCGCGTTCCGTTGCAAACGCTCAGTGAGCACGGCATTCTCGTAAGCAATGGCGGCCTGGGAGGCGAGGGTAGTGGCCATTCCTTCATCTTCTTCGCTGAAATCGCCGTCGTCTCTTTTTTCCAACAGCACCAACCAGCCGTAAACCTCGTTCGCGGACATTAACGGCACACCCAGAAACGATTGAATGGGCGAGTTGTCCAAAGTGAGTTCTCTCAGGCACAGGTTCGCCTCCGCATGGTTAATTCGCACTACCTTCCTCTCGTTGACGATGCTCTCCAGCACTGAATGATGAGCGGGCGGGCGGTCATCAACTATTGGCTTTGCATCCTTGCGGCCGTTAATGAGGAAGTGCCTGAACCCGTCGCCATTCTCAGAAAGAATTCCCAGCATGGATTTCCGGGCGCCGATGATGTTTTGAGCTGTCGAGCAGAAGCGACTGAGAAGTTGCTTGGCATGATGCTCAGAGCCAAGTTCCATTCCGAGCTCGACCAGCGCCGTAAGTTTCAATCCTGTCGCCTGCAAGGCCATTTCGCGAGCTTCCCCGGCTTCGTTCGCGTTCTCAAGTTGGAGATTTTTTTCTTGCAGTTCCTGTTCGAAGCGCTTGCGCTCAGTTACATCGCGCGCGGCTCCGAATACTCCCTGAAGCTTGCCCGATTGATCGTTGAAGGTAGTCGCGTTATAGCTGACGACGGTTTCGTGGCCGTCCTTTGAACGTGCGGTCAGTTCGTAGTTTGCCACTCGCCCCTCCCGCAAGACCGAACGGATGCCGTCTGCGGCCCGTTCGGGGTGCGTGAAATGCTGCTTGAAGGGGGTGCCGATCAGATCTTCTCGCGAGTGGCCGCTGAGGACTTCCATCTGCTGGTTCACGTCCGTGATGATGCCCAATGGATCGGTAGTCATCAGCGCATCAATGTTCGATTCCATCAACAGCCGCGTATA
>WNFQ01001636.1_pt1 | contig 35418 bp, 25 predicted proteins | sample 5400171 | NCBI WGS metagenome assembly WNFQ01 (sample SAMN13153356, study PRJNA577476) | soil metagenome | isolation source: 20 cm soil under Madrone tree | place: USA:California | collected 2016-06-14
GCGCGGCCTCGACGTAGCCCTGGTTCTTGATCGAGAGCACCTGAGCGCGAACGATGCGCGCATAGTTGACCCAGGTTCCGAGAGCGAGCACGAGCACCACCGCCAGAGTCCCTCCGCCGAGCGCACCGAGCAGGAAAATTGCGAGCAGTAGAAACGGAAACGATAGCTGAACATCGATGAGCCAGGCGCTCGATGCCTCGACCCAGCCGCCCCAGTAGCCGCTTAAGGATCCGACCAGGCTGCCGAAGACCGCGCTGATCAGGACGGCGAGGAATCCCACGGTGAGCGACAAGCGGCTTCCATAGATCAGCCGGCTGAGGACATCACGCCCCACCGAATCGGTGCCGAGTAGGTGCAGCGCCGTTTCGGCATGAACGGCCGGCGCGCCCGACTGCGCGCTCGACGCCAAGCCTCTCGACAGCGGCGGCAACAGGCGGGCGGAGGGGTCCACGTTCACGGGACTGAACGGCGCCAGCAGCGGTGCCGCGAGCGCGACCACGACGACGAACGTCAACAAAATGAGTCCGGTGCGGGTCTGCGGCGAGCGATACAGCGACATCAGAAACTTCATGAGCGTCCTCTCACGCGCGGATCGATCCAGGCATAGAGTAGGTCGACCGTGAGATTGATCACCACGAAACCCGCGGCGGTCACGAGCACGCAACCCTGGACCACGAGAAAGTCGCGCTGCAGGACGGCATTGACCACCATCCGTCCGATTCCGGGCCAGGCGAAGACGGTCTCGATGATGAACGCGCTGCCCACCATATCGCCGAACTCGAGGCCCGCCTGGGTGACCAGCGGCAGCAGCGCATTCTTGGCGGCATGCCCGAGCAGGACCTGGCGTTCGCTCAAGCCCTTGGCCCGGGCGGTGCGGATGTAGTCGGAGTTGAGGACATCCAGCATCCCGGCACGCACCAGGCGCGCCATGCGCCCCAAGGTCGGCAGAGCGAGGGTGACCGCCGGCAACACGAGGTGCGCCAGGTCACCGGACCCCGACACCGGCAGGATCTGCCAATGCACCGCAAACAGCAGCACCAGCATGAGGCCCAGCCAGAATCCCGGCACCACCTGTCCCAGGATCGACAAACCCGCAACGGCGTGGTCCACGACCCGGTCCCGATTCAGTGCGGCGAGAATGCCGAGCGCGAATCCTAGAATGATGGCGGTGGTGAACGCCGCCCCGGCGAGCTCCAGGGAATTGGGCAATCGCAAGCGGATCAGCTGACCGACGGCGATTCGTTGACGATAGGAGATGCCGAGGTCGCCCCGCAGTGCGTTGCCGACATAGCTTACGTACTGCGCGAGCACCGGGCGATCGAGTCCGAGCGAATGACGCAAATCCGCCTTTTGCTGCGCGGTTGCGTCGCCGCGAACCATCAACAGAACCGGATCGCCGCTCGCGTGGCCGATGATGAAGGTGAGAAACGAGACTCCCAGGAGCACCGTCGCGGCGCGTAGCAGCTTGCCGATCGCGAATGAGAACATGGGCGAATGAATGTCCCGCCGCGCTCAACGTCGCGGCTTGGCGAGATAGATTTCGACGTAGTCATCGGGGCGCAAGTCATAGTCGATGCGGTCGGAGAGTCCGGCGTAGACCGCCGCGCGCCACAGGAAAATCCAATACGCGTCATTCCAAACGATCTTCTGGGCCGCATCGGTGAGCGCCTTGCGTTTGTCGACGTCGTATTCGGTGCTCGCCCGGTGAACGAGGTCGTCATACTTCGGATCGCAGTAGCCGCTGGCGTTGTCTTCCTGTTTGCAAGTGAAGATCACGAGCTCCACGGACGGGTTGATGAGCGCCGCCCAGCCGGCGAAGAACAGGCCGTCGAAGGACTGGTCGGAGAGCTTGCGGCGGAAGTCATTCCACTCATCCGCGTGCAGCTTGGTGCGGATCCCCACCGCGTTCAGATAGCCGGCGACGGTCTCCGAGGTGTCCTTGTCCTGGCCCCAGAAGGGCGAGAAATCGATGTCGAGATCGAAGCCTTGGCTGTAACCGGCTTCGGCCAGGAGCTGACGCGCGCGGTCCGGGTGGTAGCCATACGGCGTCAGCGAGGGATCCGCATTGGGCGGATTCACCACGCTCGCCAAAGGTACGGTCGAGCCATGCATCAGCGTCTTGATCATGGTGGGGACGTCGATCGCGTAATTCAGAGCCCGGCGGACGCGCGGGTCGCGAAGCGCGGCCACCTTCGAGTTCTGAGAAATTCCGAAGTGCACCTTGCGCAGTCCCAATGCTTCGACGGGCCGGGAGTGGGCGGTCTTCGCCTGACCGATCGTGTCGGGCGAGAGCTCGAGAGCCAGGTCGATATCGCCGGTCGCAAGGCCGTTGAGGCGCGCGCTCACATCCGGCACGACTTTGAAGATGACGTCCTTGAGCGCCGGAGCGGCGCCGAAATATTCCCGATTGGCCGTGAGCGTCAAGTGGTCGCCCGGCGTCCACTCGACCAGTTTGTAGGGGCCCGAGCCGACCGGGTGGGCGTTCAGATACGCTGCATCGTGCGCTGAATAGTATCCCTTCGGTGCAATGAACGATTCCTCCAGCCAGTAGAGCATCGTGACGCTCGGCCGTTCGGTGAGCAGGTCGATGGTATCGTCGTCGATCGCGCGCACTTCCTTCAAGGTCGTCTGAGCCCAGAGCTGCTGCACCGTGCTGAACGGCGGCTTATTCATGCGATCGAAGCTGAATTTCACGTCCGCAGCGGTAAATGCCGAGCCGTCTTGAAACTTGACGCCGCGGCGCAGGTGAAAGCGCCAGGTCAGATCGTCGATTCGCTCCCAAGAGGTCGCGAGTCGCGGCAGATCCGCGCCGTCCGGTCCGCGCCGCACCAGGCTGTCGAACAACGACCAGATCACGCTGCCCGTCGGGTGGTTGGAGTCGAGCAGATGGGGATCGAGGCTCGATACGTCGCTGACCGAAGCGATGACGAAGGTGTTGCTGGCCTTGGGACCACAGGCCACTTGCAGGGCCGCCGCACCCACCAGCACCAGCGCCAGTGCGAATCGCCGGGCGGGTGTGCGCTCAAATTTCTGCCATCGTCGAGGCATCATGGATACCAGTACTTTCCGGCAGCAACCGAGTTTCGTCAATGGATGCTCCGGAGGCAGATCATTTTGCGGCTACGGGAATTTCGCCTGAAAGCTGAGGCCGACCGTCAATGGGCGCAGCGTGTAGCCCTGAATCTCTCCATCGATCAACGGCGACTGCAGGATCGTCTTGTTGTCGAACAGGTTCTTGGCAAAGAGCGCGATTTCGAATTTGCCGACGTTAACCCCGGTGCTCAAATTGACCACCGAATAGCTCGGGTTGATGTAGCCCGGATTCGGGGCGCTGGGAGTTGACCTTACGTAACTGCCGAAGGACTTCCCCGTGTATTCGTAGTCGGTTCTCACGAAACCCTGGACCGAACTCGTCACGCGCCAGCCGTAATTCGCGACCACCGAGGCGGTGTACTCCGGTGTGTAGAGGACGTCCTGGCCGACCGCAGCGGTCAGGGAATTGGTCGAGCTGGTGATGTAGGCGTGTTCGCCGCCCAGGTTCACGCCGAGCGTGAGACCCGAGATCACCGGCGGCTTGTAGCGCACTTCGACCTCGCTGCCGATGGCGGTCGCATTGCCGACGTTGGCGTTGAAGGCGCCGCCGCAAATCGGGATGGTGATGGTCTGCTGAATCGCCGTCCAGTCGATATAGTAGACGTCCGCGTTCACGGACAGGGTCTTGTCGAACAACAGCGCCTTGGTGCCGATCTCGTAGCTCCAGAGATGATCGGGACCGTAGGTCGTCGGCGCGTTCTTGTCGCCCAGCAGAAGCAGACCTTGGACGCAGGCCACGTTGGTGTTGGGGCTCGTCGCACCGCCCAGACGGAAGCCCTTGCCCGCCGAGGCATACACGCTCGCCTGCGAGTTCAAATCGTAGGTGATCGTGACCTTGGGCGTCGAGGTGCTGAACGACGCGGATTGGGTGTATACGGTCCCGGCAGTGCCGGCGTTGCCGAATTCAAAGAAGCCCGCCCCCGTCTCGGTCAACTTCTCCTTCGCCTTGACGTAGCGATCACCCACTCCCACATGCAGCTTCGGCGTCACGTCGATGTCGATTTGCCCGAACACCGCGTATTGCGTGACATTGTTGTGATCGTCCACCTCATAGACGAGATCATTGGCCCATTCCTTCGGATTGTACGATGGATGCCCGATGGTCGGATTCAGTACGGGATCGGTGTTGATGTCATAGCCGTAAATGTTCTGGAAGGCGGCGCTGAAGCCGGGGATGGGTTCGTAATCAAGATGCGACCACTGCTGGTCCGACACGAAGACTCCGGCGACCCAATGGATCCGTTGCTGATCCGCGGGCGAGGACAGGCGCAACTCCTGCGTCCAGGTGTTGAAGTGATCGAAGAAATCCACCGGCGAGGCGATGTTGCCGAGAATGTTGTCGTTCTCGGGGATGTGCAGTGAATACGGCGGCACTCCGGCCCCATCGAGGACGAACTGCGCAATCGGCTGCGAGTTGTAGTAGGTGCCGTCCGCCTGGCGCAGGACCCGGCGATTGACATAGCTCGTGACGCTGGTCAGATCGGCGAATCCGAGGCCCTTCTTCACCGTCAGACTGGGCACGAACAAGGAGTCGTGGGAGAACGCCGGTACCTGGTTGAATTCCTTGTAGAGACCGATGGCCGGCATGAACGTCCCGGTATCATCGAGGCTCGTGTGTTGATAGAGAAGAGCAGGAGTCACCGTGAAATCATCCGAAATGGTCCACAGGCCTTTGATGTTGATGGCGTAGTTGGTATCGGAGTTCACGCCCCGGTTGAGCAGGGCGCCGGCGGTTGCCGTACCCGCGGCCAGCGAGCCAGCCAGCGCGTAGTGGTCGATGTAGCCGCTGTCCTGACCGAATTCGGCCGACACGCGCACGGCGAACACATCCTCGATCACGGGAATGTTCACGGTGCCTCGGTCGTCGAAGTTAACGCCACCATGCTCGGTATAGGACACTTCCTGCCTGAAGGATCCGCTGAAGCCGTGGGAATCCGGCTGATTGGTGATATAGCGTATGGTGCCGCCTTCGGAGCTCGCGCCATAGAGCGTTCCCTGCGGCCCGCGCAGGACCTCGATCCGCTCGATGTCGAGCAACCTCGGCGAGGCGGTTCCCTCAAAGCCCGTGATGGTGATGATCGGAACCTCGTCGATGTAGGTGCTGACGGTCGGGTTGCCGACGGTGGAGCTGACGCCGCGAATGGTGAGGTTGTCCTGGCCCGGCCCGTTGGGTCCGTTGTTATGGGCGGCGAAAGAAACACCGGGCACGATGCGCGAGATGTCTTCGGCGTCTTCGATGTGAAGATCGAGGATTTCCTGGCTATCCACGACGCCGATGCTGACGGGCACGTCCTTGGTGTCCTGGGCTCGCTTGTTCGCCGTGACGACCACCTCCGCCAGAGTCGTGTCCTCATCCGGGGCGGCCGCCGCGGCAGCACGCGCCATGGGGCAGGCGAGGCTCAAGGCGGCGAGCAAACTACCCACCCACCATGGACTGGACCCAAGCGCGCGGCGCGTCGGCGTAGCGGATTCAAGCAATTGCAACGAAAGGTTCAATGTCCCGAGGGGTGAACGCATATGACTAACTCTCCCTTCGCGGCTCTTAAAGGCCGTCAGTATCGGAATCCGCCGGCGTTAAGCCCAGTGGCGCTATCGCATCGTCCCGGCGGCACGTCTTCCGCCCGGCCGCCTCTTCGGGCCGGGCGCCTGCCACCGGAAAGCGCGTGCAGCGAACCTAGCAGATAATCGACAATATTGTCCAGTATTGTAAACAATTTAGTTTGTTCAATCCCGACAAAGAACCCATGAAGATGCGCGCGGTGCGTCTTTCATCGAATAATTATCAGGTATGCATCGCCAATGATAGGCAACAAACCGGCTATATATTGTGAACAATATCGTGGTAGAGTGCGGTCATGGACGGCCCAATCCGGTGGAAACCGAGGGTTTTTCCTGCGCAGCGGCCGGCTTGGCGACGACGTACGGGAGGGGATCAGATGAGTTTTCGTCGGGCTATCGGTATCATTCTCGCGCGACGCCGCGCACTGATCCGTAAGAGATTGAGTATGCAAAGGTGGCACAGGTGACGATTAAAAAAGCGCGGACAAACGGTCGAGTCTCCGAGGCCGAGAAGCCCGGCGCCGGGAAATCTCCCGAATCGCAAATCTATCTCAAGATCCACGCGGCGATCGCCGGGCATCGGCTGCAGCCGGGTTCCAGGCTCGTCGAGGACCAACTGAGTGAGGTATTCGGCGTCAGCCGAATGCGGATTCGGTCCGTGCTGCATTCGCTGGCCCGTGACAAAGTGGTGACGCTGCAGCGCAACCGCGGCGCCGTCGTGGCCTATCCGACGGTGAAGGAGGCGAAGGAAGTTTTCGCCGCGCGCCGCCTCATCGAAGTGGCCTTGGCGCGCGACGTCGTCCGTGCGGCCGACGACAAGGCGCTGAAGCGATTGAAAGCTCACATCAAGAAGGAGGAGCAGGGCGAGCGGAGCCACGATCGCGCGCTCGAGCTGCGGGCGTCGCACGAGTTCCACACACTGCTCGCGGAGATTGTCGGCAATCGCGTCATCATCGAATTCCTGCGCGAACTGATGGCACGATCCTCGTTGATTACCGCGATCTACGAGAGGCCGAATGTCAGCAGCTGCTCGCATTTGGCGCACGCCCATCTGATCAAGTGCATCGAGCGGCGAGACGCCCCCGGACTCGCCGCTGCGATGCTGCAGCATATCGACAAAATCGAGGGTGACCTCATGCTGTTCGAGCGCGAAGAATTCGTCACCGATCTGAAAGCCGCGTTCGCGGATTCGTAGCCGCCCGCACGCCAATGCGCATTGCGATGGGCTTTATAACGCCGGGTGAATGAAGTTCATGGATCACGAAAGTCAGTACGCAGATCTCATGCGGCGCAACATCAATTTGGCCGATGAGCGGCTCGGTGCAGCGGTGCTGTTTGCCACCGATGAATTTTTCGGCGCGAAGGAGCGCATGTTGAGCCCAGGCGAGCCGGAATGGCGCGCCGGAGTCTACGATGCGAACGGCAAATGGATGGACGGCTGGGAGACCCGCCGGCGCCGCAATCAGGGCCACGATCATTGCGTGCTGCAATTGGCAGCGCCGGGCAGACTTGCCCTGCTGGACATTGATTCCCGGTACTTTACCGGGAACTATCCCCCCAATGCCTCGGTGCAGGCATGCCGCTCGTCAGGCGTACCCGATGATCAGACGGTATGGTCCGATGTGCTGCCGTACTCGTCCCTCAAGGGCAACCAACGTAATTACTTCGAACTGAAGTCTTCGGACATATGGACTCACCTCAAGCTCAATATCTACCCCGACGGAGGGGTGGCACGCCTGCGTGCCTACGGGACGGTCTACAGGGAGTGGACGAATGACACTGCCGGCGAGACCGTCGATCTGCTTGCGGCCTTGAATGGTGGCCGGGCGTTAGCCTGCAGCGACGAGCATTACGGCTCGATGTGGAATCTGCTGTTACCGGGCCGTGGCGCGAGCATGGCGGACGGTTGGGAAACCCGTCGGCGGCGCGAGCCTGGGGCCGATTGGGTCATTCTCTGCTTGGGTCATCCGGGCCGCATCCAGCATATTGAAGTCGATACGGCCCACTTCAAAGGCAACTACCCGCACCAGATATCCATCAATGCCGCATTGCTGCGCAACGTCGAGGGTGCGGATTTGACCAGCCAATGTCTTTTTTGGCCCGTGCTGCTGGAACCGCAGCTCCTGCAAGCGGACCACGTCGTTCAGTTTCGTACACAATTGCTCGATATCGGGCCCATTTCCCACGTGCGGGTCAACATCCATCCGGACGGCGGCCTCGGCCGAGTCCGACTGTTCGGACGGCCTGAGCGGGCATAAGCTCCGGGCAATGACCGATATTATTCTACGAGCGACAGCCCTGACGGCCGACGCGTTCGCCGCGTTCGGCGATGTGATCGAGACCGCAGGCCGGGATTCGCGTTGGATCAATGAGCAGACATGCCGCCGCTTCGACGATCTGGCGCAAGTCGACGTCGGTGAAGCCGGCGGCCGACCTCTGCTCAGCATCTTCGAAGCGAGTCCGCGTTCATTGCCCTTGAGAATCTCCAAGCTCGAGCGTCACCCAATGTCCAGTCAAGCCTTCTATCCGCTGCAAGCACAGCCATTCCTGGTGGTCGTCGCCCCCAATGGCCCGGTGCCCGATGCCAGCGGCATTCTGGTGTTCTTGAGTTCAGGCAGCCAAGGCGTGAATTATCGCCGCAATACCTGGCATCATTCATTGATCGCACTCGAGCGCAAATCGACGTTTCTTGTCGTCGATCGCGGCGGTCCGGGCGAAAATTGCGAGGAGATGGCGGTAAATCCCGTCGTGTTCGTAACCAGCGGATGACTGGCCGCCATCGCAGCTGCCCGCATGGTATTGCGGGCGCATTGCAACGCGTCCAAATTCCGGGGGGTGACAGTTGCTACGAATTGACGTAGTTTAAATCTTGAGTTGGGCGACGAAACAAACGTTGCCGAAACCATCAGACATGATAGTGAGACAACCCATGACCACCATCGAAGTGCTCGATCCTGCAGGCCAAGTCCACAAGGTTGCCGCTTTGCAATGCAATCCGATAGCGATGCCGCTGCAGGGACGCCGGCTGGGAATACTCGATAATTCGAAGCCGAATTTTAAGCGCTTGGCGACCTTGGTGGCCGAGAGGTTGCGCGACGATGGGTCGCTGGTGGACATCGCTTACTTTCGCAAGGAGAACCCGGCAGTCGGGGCCGGCGCCGAGCTGCTGGACCAGATTGCGCGCTCGGCCGACCTGGTGTTTACCGGCTCGGCCGACTGAGGGTCTTGCACGTCGTGGAGTTGCCACGACCTGGTTGAGTTGGAGCGCCGCGGCGTTCCCACCGTCGTGCTGGCGTCGAGCGCCTTTTATCCGAAGGCGCTGCATGACAGTCGTACGCTGGGATTGCCCGACGCCCGAATCGCGGAGTTCACACACCCGCTGGGTGGCTTGTCTGACGAGCAGCTCCTCGGGCGGGCGGCCAAACTGTACGACAACGTGCTTCGACAACTCAAAAAAGTGCCGCCACAGCGCGCGGTAGAAATGCACACTGCGAGCGCTGATCGCCTGCTTGCTCCGGCCGATCCGGCTGATTTGCAACTCTGGTTCTTCGAGCGACGATTAAGTGACGGGCTTCCGGTCATTGCACCGACCGCCGCCGCGGTGGCGGAGATGGTCAAGGGCTCGCGCCGCTCAAGCGGCGATCTTGTCGGCATCGTGCCTCCGCGGCTGGGGGTCGGGACCGTCGAACAGATTGCCATCAATGCAGTGATGGCCGGATGCAGGCCACAGCATATGCCGGTGTTAATCACGACCGTCGAGGCGATGCTGGAACCCCGCTTCAATCTCGCGTCGCTGCAGGCGACCACGCACCCGGTCGCGCCTCTGCTGATTGTGCACGGGCCGATTGTGAAGGAGCTTGGCATGAACGCGGGCGCCGGCACTTTCGGTCCTAGCGCGATTTCCAACGCAGTGATGGGTCGAGCGATCCGGTTGATCCTATGGAACATCGGCGGCGGTTTGCCGGGTGCTGCCGATCGCTCGACGCAGGGCTCTCCGAGTAAGTACAGCTTTTGCATCGCGGAGAACATGGAAGCATCTCCCTGGGGCTCGTTTGTCACGGACCGGGGGCTGCCCGAGGGTGCAAACGCCGTGACGGTATTCGGCTGCGAGCCGCCCCACAATGTGAACGATCACGAACATGGCGACGCAGAAGGTATTCTGCATGTTGCCGCTGACGTACTAAGAGCGTTGGGCGGCAACACATGGTTTATTGCCTGGCACGGTCAGAAGGAAGTGATGTTGGTCCTTGGACCCGAGCACGCGGCCAGCATTGCCGACTCCGGCTGGTCCCGGCGTCAGGTGCGCGAGTATTTGTTCAGCGCAGTGGCCCGCAGGCGCGACGAACTCGCCGCGGGCGGCATGTACCACATGCGCGATTGGCCGCCCGCGCTCAATATGTTGGCTCCCGATGCGCTGGTTCCGTTGGTGCCGAGAGCAGACGACATTCTCGTGCTGGTTGCCGGCGGCGCAGGCAAGCACTCCGCGGCGTTGCCGAGTTTCGGTGCGACCGTCTCGGTTACCCGGCAAATTCCCCCGACCTAGCCGGCATTGGGTACATCGACCAGCCGAAGATTACCAGCCTCGATTGGGGGTTGTTGATCGAGCACTGATCGGCGCAAGTCCGAGGTTGACCTGCTACGACTGGGGATTTAGCCAGTAATTGCTGCGGTGGCGTTTGGGCCAATTGCTCATCCGGGAGGCAAGCCAGGCCCGAGCCGCGGGAGGCAATGGAGCGTATTTAAGAGAGTAACCGGATCCTAGGGGTGAGCGCCGCACAATGGCGTCAGGCCTATCTGCCGGAAGAGAATGTGCCGCAGAAGCCATCGCCGAAAGTCGGGTTCGAATTGGCAGAGAAATCCTAAGACGCTCGTCGGTTACGCGTTTCGGACTTACTCCAAAGCCGACGCGACGAACATCAAATAATTCGCCGTGACCGGAAACCTGTGCGCCCTGCGTGGGTACACACTTCTATCGACCTATCGAGACACTTATTTGAGGCATTCCGACGATAGGTAGCGTGGAAGCGTGAAGATGGCGACACGGCAGCATCGTTTCGAAAGGTCTGCGCAAGTTTTCACGAAGCCACTGTTACGCGGGCTTTTGTTTGTTGCGGCGGTTCATGAACGCGGCGCGGAACATTTTCCACCTTGCCGATGTCAAACTTCGGCCCGGATCACGCGTTGACGCTTGGAGGCGAGCGTAGCTCGGTGAATCTATGACGAAGCCATTTGCGCTATCAGGGTTTTCTCCGGCCACCCGGCCGATCCGCATCCTCGGTCATGCCTTGCTCCTGCTGTGGTGCGCGGCGCCCCTCGAGGTATGGGCTCAAGCAAAGCCACCCGAGCCGACTGCGCCCGCAGCCGTGCCCACGCTGGCGGAGAACCTCTCCGTCACACCGAAGTTCGGTCAGACCCAGGAGCAGTTGGCCTTGGACCGCTCCGAGTGTCAGGTTTGGGCGAAAGGGCAGACGGGCTTCGACCCGGCGCAGTACGGCGGTGCGGTGGCACCGGCGGACTATACCGTGCGCCGTCAGTTGTTCGGGCGCGCGATGGCGGCCTGTCTCGAAGGACACGGTTACACCGTGCGCTTCGAGGCTCCGGCGGCTCCGCCACCGTCCCACGGTCCACCGCCAGCGCCGCCACCCGCGGTCGCGCCCGCACCCGTCGTCATGCGGCCCTGGCAACCCTCTCGCCCGGAGTTGCGCTACCGCCCCTTTTCCTTCCACATCGATGGCGGCTATACCGTGACGACCTCACCGACCGACCAACTTCTCGATAGTGGCGCCAATGCAGGCTTGGGATTCAGCTGGTTTCCGACCTCGGCGCTACCGATCGGTCTTCGAGTCGATGGCAGCTACAGTTGGTTTCGTGCCAAGGATGCGCTGCTCAATACCGGGAATTTCAATTCCGGCCACGAAAACTTCTATGGCGGAGACGCGGACCTGCAACTGAACCTGGCGCGCGGCTCATCGGCGGCGCAAGTCTATCTGTTCGGCGGCTGGGGCTGGTATCGCGCGGAATCCGTGCTGCGTCAGGTCTCGTGGGTCAGCGGCTACGTGTGCGGCTGGTATTATTGCGAGCCCGGCTACTTCCCAGCCGTTACCGCGGAGCGGCGCACGACCAGCGATTGGCACCACGCGTGGAATGCCGGTGTGGGGATTGAATTCCCCATCGGCGATCGAAGCTCGTTCTTCATCGAAGCGCGCTATCTGCGAATTCTGCCCAACAGCGATCAACTGAAGTTCGTGCCGATTCGGGTGGGATTTCGCTTTTGACGAGTGAGCCGTTGGGGTGTCATGGCGATCATAGCCTGCAAAGAATGTGCTCGAAGGGTCTCCGACAAGGCCGCCTTCTGTCCGCATTGCGGGGTGCCGATTGCCGGCCTGGCACCGCGGCAGCCGCGCCGCGTCAAGGCGTGGCTCTACGGCACGCTCATCGGGGTCCTGCTGGTATGGGCCGTCTTAGCCACGCTCTGGATGACAGGGACGCTCCTCGTCCCGAAACCACTCATCGGCGTCATTGGGATCGGCAATCCGTTCCGCGCCGTCACCGCGGCCGATAAGACCGTCCCGCCGATGCCCCAGGGCGCGAGTGAGGCCTCCGCGCCCGCACCGCAGCGTGTCATCAGCGCCGTTTACCGAACCAGTGTCGAGCAACTCTATCAGGACTACGACGCGAATGAAGTGGCCATCCAAAGCAAGATTGGCGACAACCCGGTTCGCATCAGCGGCGCCGTCGCCGAGATCCATGAGGACGCCGGTCACCCGGTCGTGACGCTTCACACGGGCAGCGACAACGCAGCCGACATGGTTCTGACCGATGATCAGCGGCCCGCGGCAGCGCAGCTCGCGAAGGACGATGCCGTGGAGATCCAGTGCGGCAAGATGCAGCGCATGGCAGCAAGACTGCACGGTAGCGGCTGCGCCCTGGTGCTGGTCGACGCCGGCGCCAAGCTGGTCTATCTCACCGTTTCGCTGGCCGGCAAAACCGGCAACGCACCTGTCTATGTGGTGGGTCCGATGTCGCGCACGGCGTGCGTGGCCAGCAGCGACACGGTTGCCTTGCAGTTGACCGGGAATTCCACGACCGACCGGATACGGTCCAAGTCCTGCGCGGCGACCGCCAGCGACAACCTCGCGCGCGAGGGATGCCGCCTGAGTTCAACCATGCCGGCCATTCCGGACCTACCATCTGCCCATCTGTGGAAATACGATTGCGTGGCGCCGAATGCCGAAACGCTGTCGGCGAAGGCAGCGACCTCGAAGGCCACCTCAAAGGGCGCGCACCGCCGACCGGCGGACTCAACCGCGGTCGCTGCAGTGTCCCCGCCCATGCCGGCGTCCCCGGATCCGGCGCCAGAATCGGGCGCGGCAGCGCCTGCGGCGACTCCAGAAGCCTTGGCGAGCGCGGCGGTAGCCGGCGCTCAACCGTCCACGAAACTGGCAGTCGAGGGACCACCGGCGCCGAAGCGAGAAAGCAACGCAGGTCCCGACGGCGGGTCACCCGCTGCGGTGGTGGAAGCCGCTGATGCAATCGGACCACGGCAGCTGGTCGTCGCCGACGCGCGCTCGACTGCGACCAGTCCAACGCCCTCTACCGAAGCGGCGGACGATTTGGCGCCGGTCCGGACGAAAGACCCGCAGGCCGCCGAACGGATTGTGTCCTATTGCAGCAAGTTCACTTCGAGCGCGACCAACGCCACCACGGGGGTGGCCCGGTGCCGGCGGGACGAGATGGACGCCTGGACCCGCCTCACCGTCCAAAATGAGTTCCCGACCTTGGATGAGGCCAGCCGGCGCAAGTGCAGCGATCCGCCGTTCCCGAACAGTTTCGTGGCACTGGAATCCTGCGCGAAGTACCAACTGCATCTCGACTAGGAGAGTAACCTGGATCTCAGACGCCATGACACCGAACTTCACTGATTGGATTGCAATTTGTGAAACCAAGGCTCGTTATTGTCGCTGTCTCGATACCAAGGACTGGGCTGGCTACGGCGACTGTTTTACTGAAGATTTCGTGCTTAATACCCCACCCGAGGGCAACACCACCCACGGCCGTGATGCGGCGGTGAAAAAAGTGCGAAGCCAGGTCGAAGCTGCAAAAACCGCGCACCATGTGCACAACCCTGAGATTACTTTCGACACCGACGGCAAGGGCGCAAATGTTATCTGGGCTATGCAGGACCGCGTCACCTGGGATGAGGAGCGCCGCAAGCGGGTAGGTAATTCCGGACACACAGGCTACGGTCATTACCGCGAGCGTTATGTGAAATGCACCGACGGCCGGTGGCGGATCAAGACCCTGGTATTGAGCTACCTGCAAATGGATCAGTACGGCGTTACGGGCCACCAATAATCGGTATTGCAAATGTCGGTTAGTGTTCCACTTTGTTCGCGTCAGTCGTCATCCCGGTTCATCACCTCGATCTGCAGTGATCCTTGATTGCTGTAATTCGGATCCGAAAGGTGCTAAACCTTTCGGTGATGACAGCCATAGTTGAGCAAACCCGTCTGGAAAAGAAATCGCCAAGCCCCGTTAAACTTGGTGTAGACCTTGCAGGCACGACCCTTCCAATGGGATAACTGTTGAGTGGTTCGACGTATGTCATGTTGATTGGTAATCAATAACCTACTGTGAGAGCTGTGCCGCCCCTGCGAGGTCGGCCCCCTCGCAGTCCCAAGCTTGAAGAGAGTGCAGCGAAGCCCTGGAAGAAGCCCGGGGACAAATGAAGGCAGCGTATCCAATTTCGCGACCAAACCCGCGGAGCACCCGAAGATTATTCCGGATAGCAATGCGACATTCCTCGAGAGTCTTTCACATCTCGACCGTCTGAAGTTCGGGCGCCGAGATATTCCGGCCCAATCGGCACTTTGCCATATCCACCGGGGATATCGAGGACGTAGGTCGGCATGCACAAGCCCGATATGGTTTGCCGCAATGTATGCACGAGCGCCTGGCCGGTTTCGATGGACACTCTGAAATGCGAGGTGCCGGGCGCGAGATCCGGATGGTGCAAATAATAGGGACGTACTTTAAGCGTGACGAGCCTGCGAAATAATTGCTCGAGCACAGCGGCATCGTCATTGACGCCCCGGAGGAGGACCGTTTGACTCAAGAGGACGGCGCCGGTGTCCAGCAACCGCCCAATCGCCGTGACGACCGCCTCGGTGATTTCCTGAGGATGATTGACGTGAAGGGCGACGTATACGGGAGTCGTTACTTTAAGAGCGCCGGTGACAGAGTCATCGATCGATTCGGGGTCGACAATGGGCACGCGAGTATGAATTCGCAAGATGCGCACGTGGCGGATGGTCGCGAGTCGCGTCAGGACATCGGAGAGCCGTCGAGGGGAGAGCGCCATGGGATCGCCGCCGGTCAGGATGACTTCCCAAACGGCCGGGTGAGATCGCACGTAGTCGATCGCGCCGTCAAGCGCAGCGCCCTGCAGCGGCTCCCCGTGGCTGCCCACCATCTCGCGACGAAAGCAAAATCGGCAATATACGGGGCACGCATGCGCGACCTTCAGCAATACGCGGTCGGGGTAACGATGCACGATGCCCTTGACGGGGCTGAACGGGATATCTCCGATGGGATCAGCGCTCTCGTGGGGGAGCGCGTGTAGCTCCCGATCATCCGGTAGAAACTGCCGAACAAGGGGATCCTGCGGCGGCCGTCCGCGGAGCAGCGACTGAAGGTATGGAGTCAAGCGGTAATCGTACCGCTGGGTGACCTCGCGCAGCCGCAGAATTTCTGCAGAAGGCGCCTTCGTGGTTGCGCGCAAGGGCCTGATATCGGCGTCGCCCGTGTTTTGTGGATCATTAACGCTCATCGCCCATTATGCCAGGAGACGCACCTCAAGTGAGTCCCAGGCAACCCGGCAGGGATCTTGCCGTCGTCGCGAAATCAACCACTTGCAGCGGTAGCATTGGACACCGATGAGGATATCCTGGCATCCTTGCAGGGTAATCAGGTGCTTTTAAATCTGATCATCGAGGCGACGTCTGGCCCCGACCAATCATTTACGCCCCAGCTGTTGATCGGATAGATTAGGCCGAGCAGGTTGCGAGTTTCGGCGCGGTATTGGGAGCGGAGAGAAGCGCGACGGTTTTGACCGGAGTCGGCTGTTGGTGTTTACGAACCGCGCCTTGGCGCGCTCATGACGCGAACTCTTTCCTGAAGGATCGCGGACCCAAAGTTTCGCATGCGCTCCAGGAAGGTCTCGGTGACTTCGAATCCCTTAGGCACCAGCAGCGTGCCAACCGAGGTGCGCAAGTCATCCATAAACACCATGCCTGGCGTGACCCGACCCACGGATACTTCGCTGATTAATCCAGTACCCGCCGCGGGGCCAACCATAGATTCAAGGCCGTCCACCAGAGTAGGGTCGTGACGCACCGCGTGCGCGCGAATCGCAGCAATTGCCCCACTGACCGGGAGACCCTGGGCAATATGCGCATCATATTCGAGCACCAATCGAAGAATGCCTGCGCCCAGCTTGATCAATGGATCCGGCACATTGCTCTTGGCGTCTTGGCTCGCCGCCAGAATTTCCATGACCGGTCCAAGGCGGGGAATGTGCCCAAGGAGCTTTTGCGCTACGAAGGGCGCACCGTCCGCGAGCGCACGCTCCTCGGGCGTCAGGCGCTTGGCGTAATAGAGCTTTTCCACCAATTCAACCGGCAGGGATATATAACCGATTTGCGACAACATCGCCGCAGCCTCCAGTTGCCAGAATCCCTTATTGCCGAGCGCCGCGGCTAAATCTGTTGCCAGGCGTTTCACCCGCGTGGCCCGCCCAAATGCAACCGGATTGGTAATTGCGAGAATGTCCACCAGCGCCTTGATGCAGCCCACCAACGTTTCCTGCAACAGCACTCTTTCGGCACGTTGAAGCCGGTGATGTATGACGCCTGCTTCTATTGCGGCGCGCAACTGATCGGGCGGACAAGGCTTCGTCAAGAAGCGGAAAATCTGCCCTTCATTGATTGCCGCGATAGCGGCGTCGCGTCCGGGCTCCCCGGTGAGGAGAATGCGCGTGGTTTCCGGATACAGATGCTTCACCTGCTTCAACAGCGCCGCCCCGTCCATGCCGGGCATTCGCATGTCCGACACTATGACGGCAGGAGCACCTTTTTCCTTCAGAATTTGCAGTGCACTTTGCCCTCCATTGGCAGTGAGCACCTCATAGTCGCGGCGCAGGTGAAGGGCCAGGCCGTCCACGACTCGGGGCTCGTCATCCACGCAGAGAATGGTAGGTAATGCTTCAGGGCTCATGATTTATGCTGTCAGGTGTTGCACGTCAATTCGAAGGTACTGCACTTGAACGCACGCGACGTTGGGCTTCCTCCCAATCAAAGGGTGCGTTCAGGCTCGCAAGATAGGCCGCATCAATTCTTGAATCAGGCTCGCCCGAGCTGAGTAGTCCATGCGCGCTTTTATGCTCGAGCAGCGCATGCGATACAGCCAAAGCGCCGAGAAGGTCATAACCGTGCGGCGTGATCGCCGTGGGCGCATGGTGCATGGCAACCGCCTCCACAATCGAGTACGGTAAGCCCCATAGACCGAGCAGATAGGCGCCAATCTGCGCATGGGTGGCGCCCGTCGTGCGTCGTTCGCACTCGAATAACGGGAGGTGTTGAGAGCGCGCGAGTTCGAGCGCTTGCGCGAGCTCGTTCGGGCATTCTTGGATCAGAATCCAATACCCTATATCGTGCAACAAACCCGCGAGCCACGCGTCATCCGGAGAGGCGCGGCCGCCCGCCAGGGACTTGCATGCCGCCGCGGCGTACTGCGCGTGGTTCTGCAATTGCTCGGGATCGACGTCAACAAGACCTTGTGAGGCCTTCCATTGCGAGGAAAGTTCTGCGGACAGGACCAGATTACGAATCGTCGCAAACCCCAGATATGTCACTGCATCCTTGATCCGGACCATGGGCTTGCGCAAGCGGAAGAACGCCGAGTTGGTGATCTGCAGCACTTTGCTCGCTATTGCGGCGTCGGCGGTCACGATATCGCCAATTTCGGCGGCGGTCACGCTGGGTTGCGCCAGGGCGGTCTGTAGTAGGCCGTAGGTCTTCGGCAGCGCGGGTAACTTGCCGATGCGCCCGACCATCTTGCGCAACGGTTCTTCACTCAACAGGTCCTGCAGATTGAAGCATCGCTCGATGATGTTTTCCAATTGCTGGCCATCGCAAGGCTTCGCGACATATTGGTGTGCCAGGGAGGTCAGCCTTACCGCCTGTACCGGATCGGAATAGCCAGACACAATGACGCGTACAGTGTTTGGCCAGCGTTGTTTGACAACGCTCAGTAACTGACCGCCGTCCATTCCCGGCATGCGTACGTCGGAGACTATCAAATCTACATGCTGCTGTTCGAATGCGGCAATGGCCTCATCGCCGCTGACCAGGAATTGCATGTTCCAATCGTGCCGATGCTTGTAGAGGCGTGCGCGCAGACCGTCGAGTAACGCGCGCTCGTCGTCGACGAATACTATGTTCTTCACAGGCTCGCCCGCGGGCCTCGCCCGCCAACGGGCAGCCTCAGTGTGAATTCGGTGCCGACCCCGACGCTGCTCTGAACGCTGATATCGCCGCCATGTCTGTCGACCAAGATCGAGTGGGTGATGGCGAGACCCTGACCGGTGCCCCGACCTACTTCTTTGGTAGTGAAGAAGGGATCGTAAAGTTTGGAGAGATTCTCCGCCGGAACGCCGCAGCCGTTGTCGCTAATGCGGACCACCGCCGCATCGCCTACAAGAGCTGTGCTTATTTTGATCTCGCCGCTGTTCACGTCCTTGCCGGCGTCATGAATCGCATGGGCTGCGTTCACAATGAGATTCAAGAAGACCTGGTTGAGTTCGCCGATATTGCAGACTATATGAGGTAGCTCCGCCAGATCAGTGTGAACCGTCGCCAGATATTTATACTCATTGGATGCGACGAGCAGCGTATTTTGCAATGCACGATTGAGGTCGGAGGGGCTCTGTTCGTCCGCGTCCGGATGGGCGAATTCCTTCATTGCCTTGACGATATTTGTCACGCGCTCAACGCCGTCGAATGTTCTTTCGAACGCCTTGGGCATCTGGGCGCGGAGAAAGTCCAAATCGTATTTTTTCGTGGATTCCGCGATTTTTAATCCAAGCGCATTGCGTATCGGATCGTCAGGCACACTGTCGATCGCCTCTCGCCAACTATCGAGCAGGTGATTGAAGTCGTCATAGGCGCTGCGCAGGAAGTGCACGCCATCGCCCACGTACTGAATGGGGGTGTTGATTTCGTGAGCAACGCCGGCGGCAAGTCGACCGACGGACTCGAGTTTCTGCGCCAACTGCAGTTCAATGACCATGCGTTCGCGCTCCTTCATTTTCTCCAGGAGTTTGTGTTGCAGCTCTTCTTTCTTGCGGCTTTCCTCACGCTTGGCGGTAATGTCGGCGCCTACTGCCACGGAGTGCGTCAAGCGACCGGTGTGGTCGAATAGGGGACGGATCGCCACGCCCAGCCAGAATGTACTGCCATCTCGACGAGCTACTTCGTCTTCGTAGTGAAAGGTGTGGCCGGCGCGCATCGCGGCAGCAACATCAGACGCGTAATTGGAATTGCTGCCGACCCACTGCGTCAGGATACGTACGGGACGGCCGATCAATTCTTCGCGGGTAAAGCCGTGCTGATCTGCCACCGCCTTGTTGCAGTAGACAATAAGGGGCTCCGGGGCCGTAAATTGAGTAATCACAAAAAAAGTCGTGGTCGCGTCAAGTGCGTGATCGCGCAACGCCAGCTGTTCTTGAAGCGCGGCGTTGTCGGCGCGCAGCGCCGCTACCTGGGATTCGAGCTTCAATGCCCGATGTGCGGGTGAGACAGATTCGACCGCGTCCGCTGAATTGTCATCCGATCGTCGGCCCGCGGTCATTGTCGGTGTCCTTGCGAGAATAGAGGCATTCGGGATGCGAGAAACTCTGCATATCCGCTATGCAGACAATTCGTGTTCCCGGATGTCCCTAATTTACAGGTATCGTGCTTGCGCAAGATTTCTTTAGAAATGTATCTGCCCATCACGCGGTCGGATCCTCGAAGTGTGAAGTGGGTCCGCTCACTGGCCGGGGGTACGTCCAAACTCAGATTGTGGGACGGCTTTCACAAGTCTAGTGGTTTCCCTGCGTTCCGGCTTTACCAGGAGAAGCTGCGTCCGATAGCTGAAGAATCGTAACTCGACAAGGACGATCAGATGCGCAACGGACAAGGAATGGATCCGTGGCAACGACTCGGATCGTTCGCCAAGTCTTCGGGGCGATACCGCTTGGGTGCGCGATGGGCCGAGTTGTGAGTGTGATTGACGTTGCCGCGGTGGCGCTTCTATTGCTCTGCATTGGCGTCGCGCCCGCCAAGGCGGGCGACATGCCGACCATCAGCGAACTCAAGCGATTAAACCTCGAAGACCTCATGAATCTTGAGGTGACATCGGTTGCCCGGCATCCGGAGAAACTGATTGACGTCCCTTCCGCGATCCAAGTCATTACGCAGGAGGAAATACGGCGTTCGGGCGCCACGAGCATCCCGGAGGCATTGCGGTTGGCGGACAATCTGCAAGTCGCGCAAAAGAACTCACATGATTGGGCCATCAGCGCACGCGGGTTCAATACCAACCTGGGCAATAAGCTGCTGGTCATGATTGATGGACGAACAGTCTACACCCCGCTGTATTCTGGGGTGTTCTGGGACATGCAAGACTACTTGCTCGGAGACATCGATCGGATCGAGGTCATCAGCGGGCCGGGGGGCGCGCTGTGGGGCGCTAATGCGGTCAATGGGGTGATCAACATCATTACCAAGAGCGCCAGAGACACGCAAGGGGCTTTCGCGGAGGTTGGCGGCGGATCGCAGCCTCGGGATTTTGTCGGCGGGCGCTACGGCGGCCAGGTGGGCTCCGAAACTCAATTTCGTGTCTACGGTAAGTACTTCGATCGCGGTCATGAAGTTCTGGGCAACGGAAACTTGGAAACGGACTCTTGGCGGCAAGGCCAGGCGGGTTTTCGCGCCGACTCGGAGGTCTCCGTGCAGGACAAACTGACCGTGCAGGGCGACTTCTACCAAGGTCGCGAAGATCAGCAGAGCGGCGGCACCGCCGATACGAGCGGCGGCAACATCCTGGGCCGCTGGACGCGTACTCTGTCGGACGAGTCGGACCTGAGCCTTCAGTCGTACTTTGACCAGACTCATCTGTCCCTTCCAGTGTCGCCGTTGCTGATTGGCGGAATGCAATTCAGTCCGGCCGGAACTTTCTACGATGATCTGACGACCTACGACGTCGATTTCCAGCATCGATTCCGGCTTGACGCGCGTAACCGCCTGATCTGGGGCGCGGGATTTCGCCACACGCACGATGCGGGTATCAACGCACCCTCGCTGGGCTTTTTACCCGCCGTATTGGATCAAAACCTGTACAGTCTGTTTCTCCGGGATGAAGTACACCTGAGAGAGGATCTGTCATTCGCTCTCGGCACGAAGCTGGAGCACAATGACTACACCGGCTTTGAATTCGAACCCGATGCGCGTTTGAGTTGGAGCCTGAACTCGACGCAGAATCTGTGGGCCGCCGTCTCCCGCGCCGTCCGCACTCCCTCGCGCATCGATCATGATCTTTCAGTGGGGACGCCGCCTTACCTGGTTGTTCTAAAGGGAGGATCTGACTTCACCTCCGAATCAGTGATTGCCTATGAACTCGGCTATCGCGCCCAGCTGAATTCAAGATTCACCACCTCCGTCTCCGGCTTTTACAATGAGTACAACGATGTCCGGAGCACGAGCTTCACCCCGGCGACCATCCTGCCGTTGTACTTCGCCAATAATCTGCAGGGAGATACCTATGGGCTGGAGTTCAGCGGCAATTACCAGTCGACGGGAGCTTGGTCGCTGCACGCGGGCTATACGTTGCTCAGGGAACACCTGCGCGTCAAGCCTGGTCAGTTCGACCTCTCTAATGGCATCAATGAAACAGCGGACCCCAAGCATCAGTTCTCAATTCGCTATTCGTTGAACCTGCCGGGACATGTCGAACTCGATAGTGGCTTGCGCTGGGTCGACTCATTGCTCACAAACAATGGGCCGACGGCCGGCACTGTGCCTGCCTATTTCGAACTGAATACGCGATTGGCATGGCATGCCAGCGAGCGTCTCGAGCTTTCTCTGGTCGGACAGAATCTGCTGCACAACCATCATGCCGAGTATGGCTTCCCTGACCCGACGCGGGTGGAAATTCAGCGCAGTCTGTATGGAAGGCTCGCGTGGCGGTACTAAGGAAGACCCTCTGGGCGTTGCTGTGCGGCACGCTGGGACTGACAGTAATGTGCCGCGGCGCTAGCGGCGCGGAGGTGCCCACCGAGTACCAGGTCAAGGCGGTCTTCGTTTTCAATTTCTCGCGCTTCCTGGAATGGTCTCCCCAGGCGTTCACCGCGCCCAATGCACCCTTTGTCATTGGGATCCTGGGCGACGACCCGTTCGGAGCGCGTATGGAAGAAGCCGTGCGCGGCGAGCAGATCGACCAACATCCGATGGTGGTACGCCGCTTTCGCAACATGGGTGAGATCGACAATTGTCAGATTCTGTACATCGATCGCTCCGAACGCGCGCAACTGCAACAGATTCTCCTTGCGATGGATCACCGCAGTACGCTGACGGTGTCCGAGCTGGATCAATCCTCGGAGCGTGGCGTCATGGTTCAGTTTACGACGGAAAACAATCGGATTCGGCTGCGCATCAATGTCGAATCGGCACGCGCCGCGGGCTTGACGATAAGTTCAAAGCTGCTGCGGTCGGCTGAAATCGTCAGCACGCGTATCGGGAATTGACTCATGCCTAACTCAACCACACCCATTCGCCGCACATTGATGCGGATGATATTTCTCTCTTCCGGCGCAGTGCTCGCTGTGACCACGACGGGTTTTTGTTCATACGAGTTCCTGACCTTTCGACAATCCAGCGTTCAGCAATTGCAAATATTGAGCCAGGCGATTGCCAGCAACAGCACAGCCGCGCTGGCGTTTGACAATGCGGACGATGCCACGGTGATTCTGGCGGCGTTCAAGGCTGACCCACATATCGCCGCGGCGGCGCTATACGATTCTCAAGGAAAGGTATTCGCGACGTATCCGCGAGGACAGCCCGAGACGCACTTTCCAGTGCGACCCGGCGCGTCGGGTTATACCTTTGGACCCACTGAACTGGTCGGCTTCCAGCCGGTTGCGGAGGGTTCGAGGCGCCTGGGCACGCTGTTTGTTGAATCGGACCTCGGCGCCATGTACGCACGAGTCCGGCTATATGCCCTGATTGTTCTCCTGGTGATCGGCATATCCCTGCCGCTGGCCTATCTGATTTCCCGGCGTCTACAGCACCGGTTGTTACAACCCATCCTCGCACTCGCGGAGACGACGCGGGCAGTCTCGGAACGTCACGACTACACGGTACGTGCGGTCAGGACGGGTGCGTACGAATTCGACCTGTTTACCGATACCTTCAACCAAATGCTGACACAGATACAGCAGTCCGAAGGTAAATTGCACGCTCAGCTGGAGCGCCTGAGCTTGCTGCAGCACATCACGCGCGCCACGGGAGAGCGCCAGGACCTGCCGAGCATCTTTCAGGTCGTGCTTGACAGTCTCGAGCAGAATCTCCCGGTCGATTTTGGCTGCTTTCTTTTGCACGACGCTGCCGCGCAATCACTGACCGTCAGTGTGCTCGGTGTCGCCGGCAGAGGGTTTGCGGAAGCAGTCGCTTTGACGGAACAGGTGAACGTGCCGCTCGATGCGAACGGGCTGTCTCGATGTGTGGCAGGGCACCTGGTCTACGAACCGGACGTTCTGCTGGTTCCCTTCCCGTTTCCGCAGCGGCTGGCCGCCGCAGGGCTACGGTCGATGGTCATCGCACCCCTGATCGTGGAGAACCAGGTATTTGGAGTGCTGGTGTGCGGTCGCCGCAAGGATCAGGCCTTCAGCAGTGGCGAGTGTGAGTTTCTCAAACAGCTGAGTGAACACGTTGCCCTGGCCGGTCACCAGGCCCAACTGAACGGCGCTTTGCAACAGGCGTATGACGACCTGCGCCAGAGTCAGCACACTGTGCTGCAACAGGAAAGACTACGGGCGCTCGGACAGATGGCCAGCGGTATCGCCCACGACATCAACAACGCGATCTCGCCTGTTTCGCTGTACACCGAATCATTGCTCGAGCGCGAACCGAATCTCAGCGATCGCGCACGCGGCTATTTGACCACCATTCAGCGCGCCATCGAAGATGTGGCAAGAACAGTGGCGCGGATGCGCGAATTTTATCGCGAGCGCGAGGCGCAGCTCACGCTCGAACGCGTCGACCTTAATCGCGCTGTTCGGCAAGTCGTTGAGCTAACCAAGCCTCGATGGAGCGACCTTCCGCAGCAGCGCGGGGTGATGGTGGATCTTACGACGGAGCTGACCGATGGCGTACCGGATATCATGGGTGCGGAGCACGAGATCCGCGATGCGCTCACAAACCTGATTTTCAACGCCGTCGACGCGATGCCCAGCGGAGGCATGCTAACCGTCCACACCCGCAAATCCGTGGAAGTCGACGGGGAAGACCGTGTCCTGATCGATGTGAGCGATACCGGGGTCGGCATGGATGAAGACACGCGTCGCCGCTGCCTGGAACCGTTCTTTACCACAAAAGGCGAGCGCGGGACGGGCCTTGGCCTCGCGATGGTGTACGGCATGATCCAGCGCCACAGCGCTGAACTGGAAATCGCGAGCGCGACCGGTAAAGGGACGACTGTGCGACTGAGTTTTCCCGCCTACACCGCTTCCGCTGTTTCGACGACCCAGCCATCCAAGCTTTCGGCTGTGTGTCGGCGGCTGCGTATCCTCTTGGTGGACGACGATCCGATGCTCATCAAATCACTGCAGGACACTTTGCAGGAGGACGGACATCAGATCACGGCAACCCATGGCGGTCAGGCCGGCATCGACGCCTTTGCCACCGCCCAGAAGCGTGGTGACGGCTTCGATATTGTCGTTACGGATCTCGGTATGCCACATGTGGATGGCCGCAAGGTCGCGTCGATGATCAAAATGCTGTCATCCACCACGCCCGTCATTCTGCTCACGGGCTGGGGCCAGCGGCTCATGGCGGCGAATGACATCGTGCCTCACGTCGACAAGCTTCTGAGCAAGCCGCCTCGGCTGCACGAATTGCGGGCGGCGCTGTTGGAGTTGGCTTCGTGACTCCTACGGCGGCCAAGCTGCTCATCGTGGACGACGAGTCGGCCCAGATGCGTGCGCTGTGCGACACGTTGAGTGTGGAGGGATACGCCACCCGCGGCTTCAGTTCGGCACGGGACGCCTTGAAGGCGATACGCCCCGGCCAGTTCGACTTGTTGCTGACCGACTTGATGATGCCGGAGATGGACGGCATCACCCTGATCAATGCCGCGAGAGAGATTGATGAAACACTGGGGGCGATCGTGATGACCGGCCACGGCACCATCGATACCGCCGTGCAAGCGATGCAGCGGGGCGCGCTCGACTACATTCTCAAGCCATTCAAGCTCAATGTGATCTTGCCGGTGATCTCCCGAGCGCTGGATGTGCAGCGATTGCGCCGCGAGAACGCGGAGCTGCAGGAGCGCGAACGACGCCGGTCCGAAGAACTTGCTGCCGCATATCAAGACCTCGAATCCTTCTCCTACTCCATCTCGCACGATCTGCGAGCTCCGCTTCGCACCATCGATAGCTTCGCACAGATCCTGAAGGAGGATTTTGCAGAGCAGCTGGGGGAGGAGGGAGATCGTCTCATTGGTGTTATTCGAACCGGCAGCCAGAAAATGGACCAGCTCATCGTCGGTTTGTTGGAATTCTCGCGTATTGGCAGACAGCCTCTCGATCTCGATCGAATCGACATGACAGCACTCGCAGATGCGGCGGCAGCCGAGGTGCAGTCGCTCTACACGGGACCTTGTCCGGTTATTGAGATTACCGAGCTGCCGGTTATCTTGGGCGATGCGATTATCATGCGTCAGGTCTGGTGCAATCTCATCGGCAACGCCCTGAAGTACAGCGCGAAGCGCCCTCAACCGCGAATCAAGATCAGTGGCCGAATCGAAGGCGGCGAGGCCATCTATCAAGTGGACGACAATGGGGCCGGATTCGACATGCGCTATGCGGACAAGCTCTTTGGCGTCTTCCAACGCCTGCACAGAGCAGAGGAATTCAATGGAACGGGAGTCGGTCTGGCGATTGTGCATCGCATCATAGCACGCCATGGCGGCCGCATTTGGGCACAGGGCACGCCGGATGCCGGTGCGAGCTTTCAATTTGCATTGCCCTTTGCGGCAAAACCCTCATGATTCGGTCAATCCGGCCGATATGGGTATAGCCATGAATCCCAAGTTGCAACTGTTGGTCGTCGAAGATAGCGAGCCTGACGTCGAAGTGCTCGCGAGATATCTGCTCAAGGCGGGGCTGATCGTTGATATTCGGCGTGTGCAGACGGAGCATGACTTTGTGTCAGCTCTGCAAGACAGAACGCCCGATCTCATTCTTTCGGATTTTTCCTTGCCCGAATTCGACGGACTACAAGCGCTGGAGCTTGCCGTTGCCCACGCCCCGGAAATACCCTTTATTTATGTTTCGGGGACAATCGGCGAGGAACGGGCCATAGAGGCGCTGCGACGCGGTGCGACCGACTACGTGCTCAAGACCAATTTGGCGCGCTTGCCTACCGCCATTGAGCGTGCATTGCGCGAGGCGTCGGTCCGAGCGGCAAAGGTTAAGTCAGAGAAGCGTCAACAAGAACAGGGCGTCCGGCTGCAGCGACTGACGCGAACTTACCGAATGTTGAGCAGTATGAGTTCGGCGATCCTGCGCTTACGCAATCGGATCGAGTTGCTCGATGAAGTATGCCGCATCGGTGTTCATCAGGGCGGCTACGAACGCGTGGCCATCAGTCTGATGGATCCCGGCACGACGAGTCTTCGGCCGCGAGCGAGTGCGGGACCCGATTTCGGGTTCGCGGACGCCGAGCATGACAACTTGGGTTCCTCGATTGACGGCAGCTTGGCGGAACGTGCAATCCGCTCTGAGGCGCCGGCTATTCTCAATGATCTTGCGGACGGCCAGCAATCTATTGCACAACATAGGACGCTGATCGTCCAGGGCTATAGAGCCGTTGCGGCCCTGCCTCTGCAGGTCGACGGTACCGCAGTCGGCATGATTATGCTTTTTAGTGCTCAAAGCGGCGTTTTCGACGAGGCGGAAGTGGGCGTGTTGCTCGAGTTGACGGCCAATCTCGGGTTTGCGCTTCAATACCTCGAGAAAGACGAGGCCGTTCACTTTCTTTCCTACTTCGACAGTCTGACAGGACTTGCCAAACGACCGCTCTTCTGTCAACGCTTGGCGCGGGTACTCAACGCCAATGCGGCGGACAGCGGCAACCGCCCCGTCCTGGTATTTGATGTGCAGAAACTCGGCGCGATCAATGACACGTTCGGCCGCTATATGGGCGACCGGCTCATCGAACAAATATCAGTGCGGCTTAAACAGACATTCGCGGATCCTGACTGCGTGGCATATTTCGGCGGCGGAACATTCGCCTTGATGCTCCAAAGCATAGCAAGTACGGAAGATACCGGTCGGTTGCTGCAGAACGCGGCGGCGCAGGTATTCGTCGAATCCTTCAGTATCGAGGGACAGGAATTGCGGCCGGCAATCCGTTGCGGAGTCGCATTCTATCCGCACGACGCTGATAACGCCGATGTTTTGGTGCAGAATGCCGAGGCAGCGCTCAAGGCTGCTCGCGAAGATAACGAGCAGTACATGCTGTACGGGTTCGTTACGCAGCGCCCGACGTCGCGGAGTATAGCGCTGGAGGCAAGGTTGGCGCGGGCCCTCGATCGTCAAGAATACCTGCTCCACTACCAACCGAAGGTCAATGTTGAAAGTGGCCAAGTAGAGGGGTTTGAGGCGCTCCTGCGCTGGCAGGACACCGAGGAAGGTCTGGTGCCCCCATCCATTTTCATTCCACTGCTGGAGCGTTCCGGCGCCATCGTGGAGGTAGGAGAATGGGTTCTGCTCCAGGCGGTCCGAGACATTCGCGATTTTGTCATGGCCGGCATTCCAACCATTCGGGTGGCGGTCAACGTCTCGCCGTTGCAACTTCGGCGCCGGGACTTTGTGGAACGAGTGGTTTCCGCCATAGAACCCACAATCGAACTGACCGCAGGGGTCGATATCGAGATCACGGAAAGCATGCTGATGCAGGATTTGGAGTTATCCATCCGCAAGCTCTCCCAACTGCGAGAGGCGGGCATTGGTGTAGCGATCGATGACTTTGGTACCGGTTATTCCTCATTGCGCCTGCTCGCCAGACTTCCGGTCGATACCCTCAAAATTGATCGTTCGTTCATACAAAGCATCACCGATACCCCAAACGTCATGACATTGGTGTCGACCGTCGTCTCACTCGCGAGAGCCTTCAGTATGCGAACCGTCGCGGAGGGTGTGGAGACTTCAGAGCAGTTGCAGATGCTGCGCCTGGCCCAATGCGACCAGGCGCAGGGCTATCTCTTTGCCCGCCCAACTCCGGCATCGGATGTGCCGTCCGTGATTGCCCGCCTGTCAAACGAGCAACGCCGCCGCCTATCCTCGGTGTCGGGGAGCGAAATGCATATACCGGCGACCAAGTCATCTGGCGCCCAACGTCCGTAGAGCCCACTCGCGGGCGATGACGGCATCACGCGACGTGCGACCGTCGCGCTGTATGACTTTCGGCATCTGCCAATTCCTCCGAGTGCGTGTAATGTTCTCAGCCATGGAACCGGGGATCCGCAAAGACATTCAACGCCGCCCGCAGGCTCTCGATTGACCCGGACTTGCGTGCATGGTCGGTCTTTGTGGACCCGGCTCCCCGCGGGTAGAAGCGCGCGTCAACCCGTCGGTAATTTGGACGGCGAGCGTCGCATTGCTCGGAGCCGCAGCCAGACTGATGTCTGGAACCGGATACGGAATCCGTATTCTCCAATGGCAAGCGAATAAATCGCGGGACAGAGCGCCCTGCGACCGTCGCGCTGCTATGACTTTCGGCATCTGCTAATTCCTCCGAGTGCGCGTAATGTCCACAGCCATGGAACCGGGGATCCGCAAAGACATTCAACGCCGCCCGCAGGCTCTCGGTTGACCCGGACTTGCGTGCATGGTCGGTCTTTGTGGACCCGGCTTCCCGCGGGTAGAAACGCGTCGGTAGTTTTTTTGGGAGAGTCCATGGAATTGGATATTTGGCGGTTATTCTCGCGACTTGCCCCAAGGCTGGTGACTCGCGTTGACGCGGATTGCCGCGTCGAGCGCCCATGAATCTCCTCCTCGTCGACGACCACGCGCTGTTTCGAGAGGGTCTTCGCGCGTTACTGGCAGGAATTAGTCCCGGAGTCAACCTTCGCGAGGCCGCCTGCGTCAAGGGCGCGATCGCGGAATGCACGACGACGCGCTTTCAGATGGTGCTGTTGGATTTGGGCCTGGCCACCACGGACGGACTCGGCACGCTCGAGGCCTTTAGGGTCGCGATACCTGAAGTCCCGGTGATCGTTCTCTCGGGCGAGGAAAATCCACGCTATATCAAGGGCGCCATTGATCTGGGCGCCGTGGGCTTCATACCCAAGGCGCATACCTCGAAATTGATGATCGCGGCGCTGCGCTTCGTGCTCGCGGGCGGCATTTATCTGCCCCCCACGCTTCTACACGACGAGGGTGACATGGGGAAGCCCTCTGCGGCGCCCGCGGGTGCCGTCGCGGCCGCATTCGCTCGTCTGTCGCCCCGCCAACAGGAAGTGGCCACGCTGTTGCTGCAGGGTCAATCGAACAAGGTCATCGCCAGGCGCCTGGCACTCTCCGAAGGCACGGTGAAGGCCCATGTGTCGGCGATTTTCCAGGTCGTCGGCGCCAGGAGCCGGGTCGAGGCGGTCATCATCGCGGCCAAGAGCGGCATTCAAGCCGAGCACATAGGCGGCGGATCGATCTCGACGTCCAGTCGAGTTCACACCCTCGAGCGGATGCCGCGTACGTCGCAGCTCTGCGAATCGGATATTCCAGAATTCGCCTAGGGTGAGACGAGCCCGGCGTTTGATGAAGCGAGGCGAGCAACCAAGTTGCCGCCGCACCCGCGTCCCCGCTCGCCGCACCTGCGTCAGCTACCGGTCTCCACTCGCCAATTCGAAAGCCCCTAAGCCTTTAGTTTAGACATCGTACGAATAGTCCCGTTAGCGGCTTCGATCAACACTGTGATCGTCAGCGGCGGAATCCGCCGCGTATGCAATCAACCTCAACTCATCTTTATTTGGAGCACGATCATGTCACATGAAAATGTCAATTCTCTGTTGGCCGGTGTGGAACTCACTACGATATTCGTTGTGGGCGCTGCATTAGCCCTGCTCGCAGGGAGCGCGCCGGCCCTTGCGGCGGAGCCGGTCTCGAAAGCCGGAGTCACGCTGGTCCCGACCAACGAGCCCGATGTATTCGCGTTCTCGAAGCCCGCGTCCGGTTTCGATCCGGTGTCGGCCAGCGACCGGGAACTGGAGCTCGCCGGCTTCCCGCCCCGGCCTGATCCGCTCAAGGCGCCTGAGGCGCACAAGCATTGGAAGAAAATGGTGACCGCTCACCAGGTGCGCGTCGAGAAGCCGGAACTGCAGCGCAGCACCGTCGAAAACCGCCCAGCCTCGAACGTCAAAGACTTGGCGGCAGCGCCCCCCGCAGCGGGCAATAGTATCAATAGCAATTCCGGCAACTGGAGCGGGTTCGCCTTGTACGCCCCCTACGGAACCTTTGCCACCAACTATGCCTTCACGTTCAGTGAGTTCATCGTACCGGCGGTCCAGCAGGCCTTTGGCGTCTGCAACGGCACCTGGGATTACTCTTCCATCTGGACGGGCTTCGACGGGTGGGGCTCCGGCGACGTGCTGCAAGCCGGCATCGAAGCCGATGCGTATTGCTCCAATGGGATATTCGGACAGACCAAGTCCACCTACTACTCGGCATGGTACGAATGGTATCCCGCCGGGTCGGTGCGCATCAGCAACGTCGCGGTGAATCCGGGCAACATGATGGGTGTGGAAGTGTGGTACACGACCGCTGCCCCGAACGGCCATGCCTATATCATCAACTATGACACTCAACAATCGGTGTCGCTGGCCTTCAACATTCCTAGCGGAACCGTGTATGCCGCCAATAGCGTGGAATGGATTGTGGAGGCCCCGTCGGTGAGCGGCAGTCAGGCCACCTTGAGCAATTACATTGCGACGGCCGCTAATTTCAACTACGCCTACAGTGGTGGAAATTATTTCTACCCGGGGTCCGGCCCCGCCGGCACGACGAGCTATAACATCACCATGAAGCCCGGTACGAGCCCGATCTCGTACTGCTCGCTCACGGGGACTTATGCCCTGTGGTGTCAAGACGAAGGTCCCGCCTACTGAGGCTACCCCACCGGTGCCGCGCTGTGCGCGGCACCGGTCCTAAGCCCTCGACCACTCACGCCTGACTACTTTAGCTTGCAGGCATTGTCCCCAAGCTCCCCCTGCGCTCCGCGACATCCTCGTCAGACATGGCAATCGTGCCGCCGTATCAATGGTCGGCAACTCAAATCCGCGATCGCGTTTGGTGCAAGTTATAATGGCGCTGACGTTCGTGTGTTTCTTGCGGCGTGTTTGACGCTGGCGAGCGCCTTTGCCGCGGGGAGTGCCTCTGCCTCCACGCTCGCGATCACGCATGTCAACCTCATCGATGCGACCGGATCGCCGCCTCAACCGGACATGACCGTCATCGTCAAGGACGGGCGCATCGTCGAGCTCGGCAGGAGCGACGCCGTGCATGCCCCCGTCGACGCGCAGGCCGTGAATGCCTCGGGCAGGTACTTGATCCCAGGGCTCTGGGATGTGCACGTGCACACCGTGTTCGGCGATTGGTTACCGCACAACGAGAAGGTGGTGCTGCCGCTCTTCGTCGCGAATGGGGTGACGGGCGTGCGGGATATGGGCGGTGATCTGGACGTGCTCAAGGAGTGGCGCGCCTCGATCGCGGCCGGGCGGCTGCTCGGTCCGCGCATGGTCATCGCAGGTCCCATGCTGGATGGCACCGTCCCGCGCTTTCCGAGCTCCGCGCCGGTGGCGGATGCCGCGCAGGGCCGCAAGGTAGTCGATGACCTCAAGGTGCAGGGTGTCGATTTCATCAAGATTCAGTCGCTGATTCCGCGCGACGGGTACTTCGCGGCCGCCGACGAGGCGAAGAAATTGGGGCTGGTCTTCGTGGGCCATGTACCGGACGCGGTGCGCGCGTCGGAAGCATCCAACGCCGGCCAGAAGAGCATCGAGCACTTCACCGGTATCTTCGAGGAGTGTTCGACGATCGAGGATCAGCTGATCAAGGGCCCGAAGGGGTTGGGACTGAACGTCAAGACCTATGACCCCGCGCGTGCAAAGGACTTGATCGCGCTCATGGCGAAGAATCAAACATGGCAGGTTCCCACCCTGGTCTGGGAGCGGGGACAATGGTTGGTGGACGACATCGATTTGAGCCACGACCCGCTCACCAAGTATGCACCGTCCGCGTGGAAGGAGCGCACCTGGCCCATGTTCGTGAGCGACATCAAGAAGGACATGGACACCGATCCCTTGCCGGTGCGCAAGAAGTTCGTGCAGATGGAGCTCGACATGACGCTCGCCATGTTCCGCGCCGGGGTGCCGTTCATGGCGGGAACCGACACGGCGGCGGGCGTCCACGTCTTCCCGGGCTTCAGCCTGCACGAGGAGCTGGCGCTGTTCGTGCGTGCCGGGCTGACGCCGATGCAGGCGTTGCAGACGGCGACGCGGAATCCCGCCAAGTTCCTGGATCGCCTCGCGGACTTAGGGACGGTCGAACGAGGAAAGCTCGCTGACCTGGTGCTGCTCGATGCCAATCCGCTCGATGACATCGCCAACACGCGGAAGATCCGCGCCGTCGTGCTCGCGGGACGCTACTTCGATCGTGCGGCGCTGAGTCGTGGTTCAAGTTCAACCCGGGCCACATCGATCTGTGCAACGTGCCCCTGCCGGTACGTATGGCGGACGGACGCCAAAAATAGACGGGCCGCGAACGGGTTTCCGCCGCAGCCCGCTGCGGTTACTCCCCGAACCGATAATTGAGGTCGATGCCCGCCGTGCGCGGCTGGCTCACGGCCACTCGGTTGAAGGTGGGTAGATTCACGGCATCCTGCGTGATGTTATTGAGCAGCACCCGCTTGTCTGCAATGTTGTTCACGAACAGGACGGCGGACCAGCGGCCACCGTCAACCCCGGCGCGAATGTTGGTGAGGTCGTACGAGCGCAGCTGGTTGATCGAGAAGGTCTCATCCGTCCGACTGCCGACATAGGTGTTGTCCGCGCGTGCCGTGAGCGCGAGCTGATCCGTCAAGCTGTGCCGATAGGCGATCGATTCCGACGAGGTCCAGTGCGGCACCTGCTGGATCGGCGTTCCCGGATCGAACCCGGCGTCGATGAGACTGGTGCTCACCAGCGCCGCATGCGAGTAGGAGGCGTTCGCCGATACCGTGAGGTCGTGCACCACGATCGCTTGGACCTCGAGCTCGGCGCCGCGGACATGCGCGTTGCCCGCATTGGCCGTGTAGACGTAGCCACTCTGCACGGCGGCGCCTTCTGGAACAGCTCAGTCAACCAGTGAGGTGCCCCATTATCGGACCGTGGATTCCATTCTCTGTCGGACCACCTTATTTCCGCTTGTTGGGCGGCGTTGGCAACTTATAGGACACCGATACCTTCGCGTGCGCTTTACTCAAATCCGTCAGACTCCGGCCGGCCTCGTCAGACTGATTGAACCCCTCGGCCACGATTTTAAGGTGTGCGAGCTGATTTCGATTCTCAAGCCAGCGCTCAATTATCCGTCCTACGACAATGACCAAAGGCGGTGTCAACACTAGTGCCGCGGCAATCGTCAGTGGTTCGGTAGCAAGGTTTTCTGGTTTCGCGACCGATCGTTGTACTTCGATTTGGTCGAGGGTCTGATCGTCCAGTTCGCTCGTGATAAATTGAAGGAGGTTTTCGGTATCGTCCCCGGCCTCAATGAGCAGTTTAGGCATACTAAGATCCTCCGATTACTTCCATTAGTCGTTCCATCCGGGATTGGAACCCACATACGCGGAAGTCGATTGGGACTACCGGATACGCGTTGCAGAAATTGGCTGCGTAGTGCGGACAGTCCTTGTGGTAACAAGTACGTTGGTCTTGGTTAAAGTGAGCGCCGCTGGCGCGTCGTACCGCGCCATAGACAGTGAGTTAGATCCCTCACCGCGGCGGGGTTGCCGGCGGCACCGCAATGTCGAACTGCAATCCGCTCGAGCCTTCGCCGCTGCCCGCATTGACTCGTCGCGAGATCCAGGCGTACGGCGTGCCGTCGAGCCAGCGCGCGACGGACGGCAGTCTCGTGATGCGCAGTCCCGCGCTCGGCACTTCTTCTTCGTGGAAGTACCAAGGGCTGACCTGCGGTTCGAGCAGCACGCCCTGAGCGCTGATCGGGCGCATCGAGCCATCCTGCGTGAGCAGCGAGCCGCGCTGCAGAACGATTGCCGCGGTGGCGACCGGGTTCGCCGGGTCGCGCACCGGCACCAGCGGAATCCAATGTTCCGGCACCGCCGTTTGAAGCACGTAAACCAGGTCCGCCGGACTCGCCAGCGCAGGCGCTGGCGCCGCCGTCAGGCGTAAGCCGTATTCGATGCTGCGATTGCGGGGCCGTCCGTCGGCACCTTCGACGATGCGTTCCACCGCCCACGCGAGGTTCGCCATTTCATCGCGCAACAGCAGCACTTGTTCTATCGCGTCGCCCTCGAGCGCGCCGGCAATGACCGGCGCCAGCAGCAGCAGTGCCGGCGCGGGACCTGCGCCCGCGGCGAGTTGGGCGTCGGTTTGCCGGAAGATACGCCAGGGCACGGAGGCGCGCGCCGCCGCCGCGGCATCGGTCGGCTCGATGAGGATGTTTTCGCCGAAACTGTCGCGCACGACCAGGCTGCGCACGCCGATCAATGAGCCGAAGCGCGCCGGCACCGGTACTTGCCACCAATCGTTGCCGAAGACGGTCGCATCCTCGAATTCCCAAAAGCGCTCGGCGGGCATGCCGGGAAAACTGACGCGAGTCGGCAGCAGATGTGCGACGGTCGACGTTGGTTGTGCGGCCGGCGCATTCAGCGCGTGCGTCGGGTCGCCGTCGATATCAAGATCGTGCCATTCGAGGCGACCGCCGGTGTACTCCGGTGCGGCCAGCGTGATTTCGCCGGCCACCGTCGAGCCGGCGACCGCGAAGCGATATTCGAGACGGTCGGTCAACCAGCAGTCGCCCGCGCCCGTGGGCGATTGCGGCTGCACCCAGGCAAGAAAGGCGCTGACCACATCGGCGGGCACCGCGCCCGGGTCGCTCGCGAGGGCAGCGGCGATCGCTAGGCCGTCGCCCGCGCCGGGTCCAGCAAGCAGACGCAAGCGTGCATCCGCGGCGTCGATCGCCACCACCGGCGCGGGGAGCGGGTGCGCCGCGGCCAGCGCCGCTGCGAGTCCGTCTTGGCCAGCGGCGGCGAGCAGGGAGCGCAAGCGACTCCAGGCGTCGAGGCGCAGGCGCAGCGTTGGCGCGCCGGGTGGTTCGCGTTCGACGGTGACCTCGAGCGGTATTGCCGAGGGATCATAGTCGACCGGCTTGCCGCCGGCGCCGGCATCGCCGGGCCGGAA
>WNFQ01001040.1_pt1 | contig 35409 bp, 30 predicted proteins | sample 5400171 | NCBI WGS metagenome assembly WNFQ01 (sample SAMN13153356, study PRJNA577476) | soil metagenome | isolation source: 20 cm soil under Madrone tree | place: USA:California | collected 2016-06-14
ACCGAAAAATTGCCGCACCGCATCGGCACGATAGCCGACGACGATCAGCAATTGCCGGACTCCTGCATCACGCAATCCTTCGACGATGTGCTGCAAAACCGGTTTGCCGCGCACTTCGATCATTGGTTTCGGCACTTCGGACGTAAGCTCGCGCATCCGCGTTCCGCGCCCCGCTGCCAGCACGACAGCCTTGTTGATCTTCGTCATGACTGCGGAGCACAGGCCGCTAGCCTGTAGCGTTCGGCCGCTGCGCCGAACACATTTGAATAAACACGCAGAACTCTCCAGCAGGTTCGCGGCAAGCTGCCGCGAACTACAGGCTGGCTACCTGTGCTCCCCAGACTCATAGAGCCTTAGTCACCTTTTTCGGCTCGGTGATGATTAGGGCAGGCAAATTAGCTTGCTTGACCAATTCGCTGACCTTGGGGACTTCTTCAGTCTTGAGCTGCGCCCATTTTTTCAACTGCTCGTCCAGCTGACTGCTCAACATTTGGAACACGTCGAGTTGTGGTTTGGTGGGCTCAGTATCGCCGGGCTCGATCGTGTGGCTAAACGTGTCAAACCGCTCATTCAACATGTTTGGGAAAGCGAGGTTCGCTTCTGAACCTTTCATATTGACCTGGATTAGCTTCTGCTCGACTTCGGACATTTTGTGATCCAGATCGTCCGCTGCCGCGAGCGCCTGCTTTAAACGTTGATCGTCACCGAAACGTTTGTGCAAAGTTTGAATCTGCGAGCGCAGATCGCGGATTTCATTGACCGCCTGATGTAGTTGCGAAGTCCGATCGTTCACCTGCAGCGCCAAGTTGAATTGTTTTTGCAGCCCGACTTCCTGTCCTTTGTTTCGAGGATCGATCACCAAGTGCAGCGGGGCAGTCTGTGATTTGCCGCCGACAGTCAGTTTCACCTGGTAGTCACCCGGCAACGCAAGCGGGCCCTTGGGCCCCGTACTCGAATAGAACGCGCCCGGGATTTGAATCGGGTCATCGTAACGCAGATCCCATGCAAACCGGTTCATCCCTTCGTTGGCTGGAATCGTCTTCACTCGCTCAACGCGGTCAGGCCACTCAGGTGGTTGTTCGCCTTCTTTTTTTTCCTTGCTGGAAAGATGCCGCACGACTTTGCCTGTAGAGTCGAGTATGTCGAGTGAGACTTCCTCTTTCGGCGCGGTCTTGAAATAATAATCGATGATTGCTCCGGGCGGCGGGTTATCACCCACGGGCTGACGTTTGTCGAACTCCTCAGGGTGATGCAAACGCAACGCGGTCTGCGGTTGATAGAGGATAACGTCCGCCTCCGCAGGCGGCGCATTGCCCTGGCGCAGCGGCGTCACATTATCGAGCACCCAGAAAGAGCGCCCATGCGTTGCCACTACCAGGTCGTCGTCTTTTACCACAAGGTCGTGAATTGGTGACACGGGCAGATTCAATTGCAGCGGTTGCCAATGCGCGCCGTCGTCGAATGAAACGAAAACGCCGAGCTCGGTCCCTGCGTAAAGCAAACCTTTGCGCTTGGGATCTTCGCGTACCGCGTGCACGTATGCGCCATCGGGAATTCCGCGCACAATTGAGCTCCAGTTTTTTCCCAGGTCCGTAGTCTTGAAAACGTATGCCTTGAAGTCGTCGAGTTTATGTCGATCCACGGCGACATAAGCGGTGTCGCCGTCGTGCGGCGACGGTTCGATCAGATCGACAGTGCTCCACTCTGGCATTTTCGGTGTGACGTTTGACCAGCTCTGACCATCATCGGTGGTCACCTGAACGACGCCATCGTCCGTGCCTGCCCAGAGCGTTCCTTGTTTCACCGGCGATTCGGCCAATGCAAAAACCGTGTCGTAATATTCGACCGAAGTGATGTCGTTCGTTAGCGGACCACCACTTGGCTGCTGTTTCGATTTGTCGTTGCGCGTGAGATCACCGCTGATTTGCGTCCAGCTTTGTCCGTGATCGGTCGATTTGAAAACACACTCCGCAGCGGTGTAAAGCGCATCCGGGTTATGCGGTGAAAGCATGAGTGGCGAGACCCACTGAAACCGATGTTCAAGATCGGCAGCGCCATGCCCGGCGTTATCCAGAGGAAACGGACTAACATCTTGCACTTCCTCTTTGTTTTTATTGTAGCGATTGATGAAGCCTTCGTTGTTTGAATAAATGATGTGCCAATCGCGCGGGTCCGGCACGACAAAGCCGCATTCGCCGCCGCCAGCGACGAACCAATCTTCGCGTCCGATCACGCCGGAATCGCTGCGGCTGGCGATGCCGACATTCGAGTTGTCCTGTTGCGCGCCGTAAATGTGGTAGGGAAATGCATTGTCCACAGCGACGTGGTAAAACTGCGCGGTGGGCTGGTTATGTTGAGTGGTCCAGTTTTTGCCGCCGTCGGTTGAAATACTTGCGCCGCCGTCGTTCGCATTTGCAATCCGGTTTGGATTTGTCGGATCAATCCACAATCCGTGATGATCTCCGTGCCGTGCGGGCATGAGATTGAATGTTTTTCCACCATCGACTGATTTAAACAGCCCAGTGTTTAACAGGTAAACCGTGTCCGCGGATTTCGGATCAGCATAAACTTTACTGAAGTACCAGGCGCGCTGGCGAAATCGTCCATCGTCATTCACGCGGGTCCAATGCTGCCCGGCATCGTCAGAGCGGAAGAGACCGCCCTCCTTGGCCTCGATGATTGCATAGACGCGGTTAGCATCCGCTCCGGAAACGGCGATGCCGATTTTGCCGAGGATTCCGCTTGGAAGGCCGTTGCCCTCGAGACGTTTCCACGTGGCGCCATTGTCTTCAGACCGATAAAGTCCGCTGCCCGGGCCGCCGCTGGAGAAAAACCATGGCTGTCGCCGCGCCTGCCAAAGAGATGCGAAGACGATGTTCGGATTATGCGGATCGAAAACAACGTCGATGCCGCCAGTGTTTTCATCTTTCGACAGAACTTTTGTCCACGTCTTCCCACCGTCAGTTGTGCGAAAGATTCCACGTTCCTGGCTTGGACCAAACGCATGACCTAACGCAGCCACCAGAACCACGTTCTCATTTCGTGGATCGACAATTAGCGCACCGATCTGCCGTGTATCTTTCAAGCCGACGTTTTCCCACGTTTTGCCACCATCGATCGATTTAAAGACTCCAGTGCCATACGTGGTATTACCGCGGATTGCCGCTTCGCCGGTGCCAGCGTAAATCACATTGTGATCGGATGGCGCGACTGCGATCGCGCCGATTGAAGAAATCGGTTGTTTGTCAAAAAGCGGAGTCCAGTTTGCGCCGCCATCCGTCGTCTTCCAGACGCCACCGGCGACGGCCCCGAAATAGTACGTGTCCGGCTCACCGGCTACACCTTCGATCGCGAGTGCGCGGCCGCCGCGAAACGGACCGATTTGTCTCCAACGCATTCCATTGAACAGCTTTTCATCGATTACTCCTGAAGGGGTTGGGGTGGGGGATGGAACAGCTTGAAGAGAAGCTGGAAAAACCAATACAGAAACAGTGAAAACGATTCGAACCAGGTTGAGACAGCAGTAACTCGGCATAATCATCCGGCTAAGGTGAAAAGCTCGTCATCTGGTTCAACTGGAATTGCGCCGAAACGCGCCGGGCCGCGAAAACTCCTTCAGTGCATTAGCGAGATTCGGCGTCGGAAGCTTAAACGTCGAAGCAATTCCCTTGGACGCCCGCGGCCTCAAAGGGCTTACGCATTAATCGTAGCCATCTCGGGCGCGCGGGCCTCTGACGCAGTTCCAGCGGGTGAACCGCCGCCGAAGCGCCGTGCTGCGTAATACGAGCCGATCACCAGGACCGCCGCAATCAGCTGCGCAACGAGCGTTTCGACTGTTGGGAACACCGCAAACCAGAGTCCCATCCACGGCGGCATGTAATTTTTCAGCGAATCAATCGGCGTAGTAGAAATCCAATGCGCCAGCTGCATTTCCTGCGCTTGCTCTCCAACCATAACCAGCAACACGACTCCAAGCAGAATGCCGGTGGTGACTAACATTTTGCGATACGGCAAGCGCTGTTGAAGAACGAAAGTCAGCACGGCCACCATTGCCGTCAGCATCAATCCCAGCAACGTACCTTTCAGCACCACCCCGCCGCCAAGCCTCAAATGATAGCTCTGTAAAAAAAGGACGACTTCGAATCCTTCGCGATACAGCGAAGTAAATCCGAGCAGAAGTAATCCAAACCAAAGACGTCTTTGGGAGATCTCGGCGTCGCGCGCGTTTTCGAGTAGCGTTTTACGCCGACGATTATGCGCGCGAATCCACCCTCCCCAGTAAATCTTGTGGAAGAACCAGTTCATGATCACCAGCAGAACAATGACCGCCAGGAGACCAGTCGCGGCCTGCAAATCGAGCGCCGAAATATTTTCGCTGAGCGAGCCGACAATGCGCACTGCGATCATCCACGTGATCACACTGGCGATTAACGCCACGCCTGCGCCGAGAGCAACTGGTTGGCGATGCACCCGTTTAGCGCCGGTCATACTGGCTGTGATGGCCGCCAACACAAGAATGCATTCCAGCCCTTCACGGAAAACGAGAATGCCGATATCTAGAAATGCGACAGTTGGGCTTGTGTTCGGCTGTCTTGGATCAGGCATGCCGTGCGCGGTGACTCCCTGCCAAACCAGCATCGCGATCACAAAAAGCGCCGCTAAAATAATGCCGATGCGCAGAGCAGCCTTCATTTCGCGTTTAGACTTTATCACAGGCGCTAGCCAACTGCTGCCGGTCGGTTGCTTTTTTTTAGCGGCTGCTTGCTGGCGCGAACGAATGCCGATTCATCATTTTTGAGAGTCAACAATTGTCGGTATCGTGGTCGTTTACCAGGATCAGATTAAGAATGTCGAAATATGTTTTGGGTCACCATTTGGAAGGTGAGGGGACGCGTCTGGATTTGATGTCAGAATTGCTCGATCCGATGCATCGCCGGTGTATCGAGGCGCTTGAAATTGTTAAGCCCGGCGCGCGGACGCTCGAAGTTGGATGTGGCAATGGATCGATTTCTGCATGGCTGGCGAAACGCGTGAGTCCTGGCGGAAAAGCAGTGGCATTTGATCTCGATTTGTCGCTTGTCGAAGCGCATGCGCCCAATCTTGAATTGCGTCAGGGCGATATCGTCGCTGGTCCGGTGGAGCCCGGCAGCTTCGATCTGGTAACCGCGCGTGCTGTGCTTCATCATATTGCGAACGCGGAAGCGGCGATCAAGAACCTGGTTGCAAGCGTTCGACCGGGTGGCGCGCTTCTACTCATTGAGCCTGATTTTCTTCCTGTCAGCGTCGCCGAGCCGCTGGAGGTACGAGCGTTCTGGGAAGGGTGGCTGGCGTGGTCGCGGGAACGAGGCATCGATTACTACATCGGACGCAGTCTGGCGCTCCGACTGGCAGCGCTAGGTTTGCGCCAAATCAGCGGCAATGCCGAAACAGCCGTCTACAATGGCGGTTCACAATGGGCTAATTACTGGACGCGGACGATCACTGAACTTCGCAATGATCTGACAAGTTCCGGTAAACTTAATGATGCGCTGGTGGACACATTTCTTAGTTATTGTGCAGACTCGAATTGGTGGACTCAGACTATCGCCTTTACCGCGGTGCACGGCCGTGCGCCCGATGCATAATCGAATCTGGGCACGCGAGCCGGGTGGTTGTGATTTTGCGTCAATCGAGTAACTTTCCGCGGTGCAACGTTTTCGGGCGTTTACTTTAATCGAGATTGCCCTGTCCATTTTCATATTGATGCTACTGCTGATGCTGGCAGTACCGAGCTTGACCGGCGTCGTCGCAAGCAATCGACTGAAGCAATCTCTGGATGGGTTCAATAATCTTGTACGCCAGGCGCACGAGCGAAGCGTGAATGAACGTCGGCCCTACCTGATCGTTTGGGGTAAAAACAGTGTCCTGCTGCGTCCCGAAGTTTTCGCAGAGGATGAGGAAGACAAACCGACGGCGGTATTGCGTCTCAACAAGGGATCATTGCTGAGACTCTCATTACCGGCATCGTTGGTAGGAAAACATCCGGCGGAGTGGATCTTCTGGCCATCGGGAAATTGTGAGCCGGCAACTGTCCAATTCAAAGGCCCGGCTGGTTTCTGGACCGCGAACTACTCGCCATTGACGGCGCAGGCGGAGCTTACGGCGTATGCAACGAGGTGAACGGCAACGGGGTGATGGGGTAATAGAGAAACGGAGTAATGGAATTTTCAACACTTCAGCACTCTACCACTCCAATACTCCAATGATGACTGGGAGAACAAGTCAGACTCGCGCACGATTGCAATATGCCTTCGCTCTGTACGAGGTTCTGCTAGGCGTGGCGATCTTTGCAATCGGCGTCGTCGCGCTTGGACGCGCGGTACAGAATTGTCTCAATGCGAGCACGATTAGCGAGGAGGAAAGCGCGGTGCGACAGATCCTCTCTGATCGCATGGCGGAAGTTCAAGCTGCGTCGATTGTGCCTGACCCTCAAAAGGAATTTAAGATCAATAGCAATTACGGCGTGATAAAGTTGATACAGAAAAGCGCTCCTGCCAATTTGACCGAAGAGGGTAACACGCTCCTGACTGGGATTAATCTTGTGACGTTGACAGCCCACTGGCAGCACGGCGGCGTCCCGCAGTCGAAGCAGCTTCAGTTTTATGTTTATCGGTCCGGATAAAAGCAGACTGAATATTCGAAATTCCATTGGCTTCACACTGCTCGAGATCATGCTGGCGGTGGCAATCCTCGGAATGATGTCGCTCGCGATTTTTCGCTTCGTGCAATCGAATATGATTGCTATGTATCTCTCATCGAACACAGCCGCCGCAGATGCGCAATATGGCGGGTTGCGTGATCTACTTACGGCGGAATGGCAACGCCTTAGTATAAATTCGAAGATGCTTGGCGAGCCATTTAAAATGAACGATCGCGAACGCGATGAGATCCGGTGGAGTTCCAGAGCTGGACCTGGATTGCTTACACGCTATGCGCCGGGCGAATTTACAGTTGTGTTGCGATTGCAGCCGGAGAACGAAAAAGGCAGCCACCTGGATCTTGGCTTTTTGCGAAAAGGACAAAAGGATTCCGACCGGGGAGAGGCACGCGATACCTGGGTGCCATTAATTAAGAATGTGAATAGCCTGCAAATCAGCTATTTCGATCCGAGGGCGAACGACTGGTTGCCTCGGTGGCCAGGAGGCCAGTTACCGACGCTTGTCAAAATTAGCGTGGGACGCGCTGATTCAACCGTGCCATGGGAAACAGTTATTCCATTGAGACGAACCCCCTATTGACGAACCGATGAAAACAGGTTCTACAATATCGAAGCCAGATCAGGGCGCTGCGCTGCTTCTAGCGCTTTGGGCGTTGTTTTTGCTCAGCGCGATGGTGATCACCTGGGCGCTGAATATTAATTCGCGCCTGACGTCTTCGAGCAACGCAAACCGTGTTGTGGAAGCCGAAGCGATGGCCTCTTCAGGCGCGGAAATTGCACTGAACCCGACAATCAAGCCGGACTCTCAGAACTTACATATGAAATTTGCTGGAGGAGGAAAATTCGACGTCCAGATGACGGGTGAGTGTGGCCGTTTAAATTTGAATTTCCTCACGCAGGGAGAGGACCCGACGAAGCTGGCAATTCTGCGCCAATATCTCTCGCTCAAAGGCATCGAACTAAACGATCTCGACTCCATGATGGATGCGTTGCTCGATTGGGTATCGCCAAACAAAGGACTACATCACTTGAACGCGCCGCCGGAAACTGACGATTATCGTCCACCGCACGCACCGCTGACTTCTGTCGATGACGTTAAAAAGATCTTCGGGTGGGAGGAATTTACTTCCAAGCCCGGTTGGGACAAGGATTTCACTGTGGTAGGCAACTGTGGTGCCATTGATGTTGCATGGGCATCGCGTGACGTATTGCGCGCCTTGCCAGGCATGGGAGAAGATTCGGTTGATCGTTTTCTTCAGTTAAGGCAGGGGCAGGACGGAATCGATGGAACAGCGGATGATTTCCAGTTCACCGCAACAAACGGAACGTCTGTGCCGCCAGAGGTTCAAGCTGCGTTGGGTTTGAATCCGCAGCAATTTCAGATGATTCAGGCGCTCGTTCAATATAAGGGCCCGGTCGTGCGCATCGTGAGTATAGGAAAATCAGGTGACGTAACGCGCTCTGTGGAGATGATAGTGTTCAAGCCGACGACACCACTCGGAGGAGCAGCTGGGCTGGGAGCTTCGATTGCAGCTGGCCGCCCTCAAGTATTTAGTTGGAAGGAGCTTTGATATCGACCCCGGGACTCCATCGATTTTCATAATCCCAACCGGAAACGGCTGGAATTTTCTCCGCTCGGCTGAGCAAAACGGCTCGTGGAATGTACGGAAGCTGCAAACGTTGGAAGAAGCCGTGCCGCTACTCGGTGTGACGGATGATTTTGTCCTTGGTCTGCCCGTTTCAGCAGTGTTGGCCCAGCGATTTCGTCTGCCGAGCATCGACCCCGCGGAGTTTCCAGAAATGCTTCGAATCCAGATCGAGAAGTTGCTGCCGTTCGCGGCGGATGAAGTAACAACTGATTTTGAGCTCATCGAGCAAGACGAAAGCGAGAGTGTGGTTTCAGCTGTCGCAATCAGAAACGAACAACTTGCTGAGATGGCTTCGCCGCTATTGGAGCGCGGTTACATCCCGCGGCAGATTACTGTGTATGCAGCGCAGCGCGCGAGCACGCATGCTCCCACTGGCAGTGCTGTTCTGATCTATCCGGAAGGTGAGACGCTCGTTTATGCGGTGACAGAGAACGGCAAGCTAAGTCTTGCGCGGGTGTTTCAAGACGCCAATGGCGACCAGCTTCAAGTTGAGTTGCCGCAGTTGCGATTGAGTGCCGAGTTAGAAGGCATTGATGCCTCTTCTACCAGTGTGTTGCTGGACGAGACCTGTTATGAAATGCGCGACGCGGTACAGGAAATTTTGTCTAGCCCGACCGAAATAGTGGGCATCGAGCTGCCACCGGCGCCGGTCAAACTGAACCTCCTACCAGAGAGCTGGCGACGGCGACGTTTGCAACTGGCAAGGCAATCAGAATGGCGACAACGACTGCTTTGGATAGGTGGCGCGTATGGCGGACTCGTCTTGCTTTTGCTCGCGTATCTCGGCCTGTTGCGTTTTCAGGTAGCGCGGCTTGACCGGCGCATAGCGCACGATGCACCAGGGACTGAGTTCGTCCGTGCGACAGAAGCAAAATGGAAGGCGCTCGCCCCGGCGATTGATACTCATTATTATCCGGTTGAAATCCTGTTGCATGTTTTCGAAAGCCTGCCGTCCGCCGACGTGCGAATCACAGCGTATAATCAGTCGGCGCGGCAGATTTCCGTCGACGGCGAAGCGAACACCGCCGCTCTTGCTTACCAGTTCATCGAGAAGGTAAAGAAGAATCCAGACTTGCGAGCGTTTCAGTTTGACATGGCTGCGCCTCGTATTTTGCCCAATAACCATGCGCAGTTTCGATTGGAGGGAAAAGCAAAATGATGCCGGCGTGGTACAACCGAATGAATCCACGGGAGCGTGTGCTCTCGTGGGTAGTTGCCGGAACAATCTTCGTGCTGCTCAATGTTTGGATTTTGAGTCGGATCTTTGGCGGAGTCGGCGGTTCGCACAAGGAAGTGGTGGCACGTCGAGCCAAGCTTGCCGAGCAGGCTCTTTACATTAAAGAACGGGATCTCTGGAACAAACGCGAGGAATGGATCCGGAAGCATCAACCTGTCCTCAACAATCCCGCGGAAGCCTCTGCTCTCCTTGATCAACTGAGGGAAGTGGCCAACAAGCACAATGTTCTCATCGAGAATCCGGCAATTGGAACCGGAGAGACTACCCCATATCATCAGACCGTTTTTGCTTCCATCGAAACCAAAAGTCCGTGGCCGCCGTTGGTGCATTTCCTTTACGACGTCCAGCGACCGGACGCTTTCACCGTGTTCGAGAATGTTAATCTGGTCATTGATGGCAGCGATCCTACAATGATGCGCGGCAAATTTAAGATTGCCCGGTGGTTTGCGCCGGCGCAGCGAACTAAGTAGAATTAATAATCAAAATAATGAAATATTCCCTTACGCTAACCTTGATCCTGGCAGTTCTCGGGGTGATCCACAGTCAAGCCGAGGAAGTTTTGCCGCCACAGTTCAATTTCGATCGGTACTCAAAGATGGTGGATCAGTCGCCATTTGCGCTGGCCACGGCCGTCGCAGCGCCTGCGGCAACGCCTGATTTTGCAAAGGACCTTTTTATCGCCAACGCCGCGCGTTCGCCTGACGGCGACATGGTGACGCTCGCTTCCACTTCCGACCATAATTTCAAGAAATATCTTACAACCAGAGAGCCGGTGGACGGCTATAGCATTGCCAATATCGAATGGTCGGACAAAGTGGGTGCGACGAAGGTGACAATTAGCAAAGACGGAAATTTTGCCACCATAACGTTTAATCAGGCCCTCTTGTCGCAGCCTGGGGCGAATCCAGGCCTTGCTGCCAGAGGATTGATGCCGCCAGCACCTCCTGCCCCGGTTCTTAACCCCGCAGGGGTCCTTAATTCAGCTTCGAAAATCCCTGCTGGTTTGCCGCCGGAAGTACAACAGTTGATTCCTCAGGACGCAGGTCGGCCGCATTCGCGTGGTTTGATTCAGCGCAGCCCAAGAGGGTCAACGAAAGTGACGCAGCCTGCGAAGCAGTAGGCTCGACGGCCTGCCGCGTTAAGGCTAACCGCCACCCCAATCGTCGTCTCCCGTGTCCGCTTGCCGGTCCGGCCCTGCCGAATATAAATCGTAGCCACCTGAGTTTTTCTGACCCGGATTACGATAGATATAGTCGCTGCCCCAGGGGTCTTTCGGCAATTCTCTGAATAACTGATACCAGCGTGTCGGATGCGGATCGTTCGACGGTTGGGTTACCAGCGCCTGCAGACCCTGTTCCGATGACGGATAAAAGCCGTTCATGCTTTCGTACAATTGAAGCTGTGTTTTAATCGCCTGAAGGTCGGCTTGAACGCGCATGGTTTTGGCGATGGCAGTCGTATTGCCGAGTTTTGAAATCGCTACTCCCAATATGATCACGATGATGCTCACCACGAGCATGATCTCCAGTAGCGTGAACCCCTGCTGTTTTCTTTTCGTTCTCATCTCAAACAATTAGAAACCCTCCGTCCAGTGCGCGTTTACACTACCCAGCTCTCCGAAAAATGCTAGTGACTGGGGCGCAGAGAATAATCCGACTTGTCCCAGATATACTTTAATTGCATCTGCGTCGCGCGGATAGCGGAGGACCCGCTGCCAACTCCATTGACGATAACCAGATCATTGGACCCGACTTTAAACATTGTGGCCGGCACGATTTTCTGCACCCGCAGCCACCCCGTGTAATGGAAATGCATTTCTTTCGTAAGCGCTTCCACTTCGCCGCGGTAACCTGGGTCGGCCAGATCCGGAAGCACCAGAGAAGCCGGGCCGATGTTCTGGCCGTTAACATAAATTTCCGGCGGAGCGTCAACGCTGGGATTGGCGACTTCGAAAGTGAGCAGCGCCGTCAGCGGTTGCGCTTCAATTGGAAATTGAAATGCGGCGCTTTGCTGAGTTAGTCCATCGATCCGGATTGGATCGGCGGAGAGAGTCGCGGTGACAGTTCCAAAGTTTTCAACGTCCTCGGGAGGCGCTTGCAGACTCGGCATCGATGAGAATGGCTCGGGGATCACATCCCGATGTTCCGCGTTCACTGGATGTACCACTTCACTGGTGGTCATCCAATCGAGATACGCTGCCCGGATTGTTCTTCCATCACCGGGCACTTCGATATCGATTGCGGACGCGCCGGCCATCGGAATGAGGACAGAATCTGAACTGGGCAGATTCATTCCCACCCCGAGAGTGCCCGAGCGCAAAATGTGTGTGCCAGATTCATCCCATGCGATCAATTCCGGCTGCTGGTTTGGTTTATCGTCGAAGAACAAACGGAAAAAGAGAACCTGGTAATCAGGCCCTGGTTGCGTAACGCGAATCCGAAAGATGCTCTTCGAGTTGCCGCCGCCTTCCGTCGCCTGGGCCGGCAAAAGAGTGAGCGCTTCGACCCATGCCGGCGCGTTTTGCGGTTTTGAATTTCGAGGCGCGTTTTGGCGGAGATCAAGCCACGCGCTGTCTGGAAAGGGCTGCACGATGAATTCGGCTGGAGAGGGAAGGGCATCGCTCAAAGCTTCCTGCGCGCATACGCGGCAAACCGCAGCGAAGAAGATCGCAAAAACAGCGCGAAATATCATTTAGGCGGGCGAGATTATTCCCGCACAACCCGGTTTGCAAGCTCAGTTTTCAATGCGGTCGGAATTGCAAACTGTGTGTCATTTCAAATACAGCCGATAGAATACTGAAAACGACAAGGCCAACCAGAGCAGCGATTATCACAATGATGATCGGCGGAATCAGTTGGGAGATTACGCCAACGCTCCGGTCAAGCTCGCGCTCATAAACGTCCGCGATGGCTTGCATGGTCTCGGCGAAATGTCCCGTTTGTTCTCCCACCGCCATCATGTCGGTAAACAAATCCGGAAACAGTTTCTGTTCTTGCAAAGCAGCGGAGAGCGTCGCGCCATCGATCACTGCCTTGCGCACATCGACAAGCTTACGTTCGAGAAAGCGGTTTCCGGCAATTTCAGTTACCAGATCAAGCGCGCGAAGCAGCGGAACTCCATTTTCCATCAAGGTTCCCAGTGTCCGCGAGAACTGTGCGTAATAACGGTGGCGAATGACTCGTCCGTAGCCAGGGATGAGTAGCCGGAACCGGTCCCATCCGGTTCGCCCTTCCTCACTGCGCACAAGAGCGCGGAAAGCGATGACGCCGCCGATCACTGCGACCACGCCGACCCACCAGTAGCCTGTGATCGCGTGATGAACGTGCAGCAGAATCCGTGTCGGCAACGGAAGAGCCCCGCCGGTTTGCGCCATGAACCCAGTCAGTTGCGGCACCATGAACGTGATAAAAATGGTGACGAGAACAGCGCCAGCCAACGCGAGGAACGCTGGATAAATCAAAGCCTGCTGCACCCGGTCTCGTAGTTCTTTCGCCTGCATCAAATGCTTGACGAGCCGAAGCAGAATTTGCGGCAGCGCGCCACTGGCCTCGCCTGCCGCCACCAGATTTACATACAGCGGCTCGAAAATTCGCGGCATCTCACTTAATGCCTGTGAAAAACTGCGACCGTCGACGAGGGCCTGATGCAGCGAATGTGTCATTTGCTGAACGCGCGGCTGCTTTAAACGCTTTCCCAAAATCGACAACGCTTCGTCGAGCGTCATTCCCGCTTGCAGTAAATGAGCGAGTTGCTCCGTGAAAATGAGCAACTGCCCGTGCGGGATTTTCAGGTTCTGGGTGGGAGAGGTGGGTACTGCAGCCTCTGCAGCTTTCGTCTTCACCTCCGCGCCAACCAAATCGATGCGAATCGGAATGCATTGTTGCAATTCAATTTGATGGATCGCAACAGCTCGATCCGCACAATCGAGCACACCTTCAACCAGGCCGCCCTGCGGATTACGGGCACGATAAGCAAACTGTGGCATCGGCGTGGAAAATAATCTGAAACGGGAAATCGGAAACTGGAATCTAGCTCCGCCAGCTTAAATGGTTAGAAAGAAGATTCTTTTCGAAACGATCTAACCATTTCGATGAAACGAATCACCTAGGCTTGTCCCTGATTGTCGCATAGGTAGAAATTTTACTTGTCATGCTGTCGGATTCTGATAAGACGGGCCACCATGAGATGTGCAGCAGCAGTAGCCATGGTTGTTTGCATTGCGTTCGCTTCGCAAGCGTTCGCGGTATTGCGACCACTCTTTCCGGCGAAAGCCGGGCCGCCGTTTGGTGCTGAAGCGATCGTAAACGGAAACGGTTCGGGCCAACATTCGGCGAAACAAGCGTCTGCTACAGCGCCGAGATAGGGCGTGTATCAGCCGCGACGCGCAGGCGCTCGCCTGCGTGACAGGAGCTCTCTCACCTCTGTTCCAAGCCTTTGCTTTAGGACGCGGTATCCCACCCTGCATCGCTATGGACTTTTCGGTAGTTGGCTTATTTGCTGGATCGTCGGTCTTACGATGCAGAAGATTACGATTTCTCTCTGACCAGGGGATCTGTTCGAGCAGCTCATCGCCTTTTTGTCCATAAACAGGCGGGGGCGGGAATCGAACCCGCGAATAGCGGTTTTGCAGACCGCGACCTTACCACTTGGCTACCCCGCCAATTGTGCGAGAGCGGACAATATCGTTGTAGCGGCGCTTGTATCAAGCGCCCACCGTAGATAGATAGGCGCTTGGCACAAGCACCTCTACAACATGAGCTCGCATTCTTCCGAATTCTTTGCTCGCGCCCAACAACACATTCCCGGCGGGGTTAACTCACCAGTCCGCGCATTTCGCAATGTGGACGGCGACCCGTTTTTCGTTGATCGCGCCGAAGGTGCGAGGATTTGGGATGTCGATGGAAACGAATACATCGATTACGTGGGCAGCTGGGGACCAGCTATTCTCGGTCATGCAGCGAAAGTGGTTTTCAATGCGGTGCGCGAGGCTGCCACGCGTGGCCTAAGCTTTGGAATTCCAAATCCGCTCGAGGTGCAAATGGCGGAGCTGATCTGCGACTGGATGCCGTCAATCGAGAAAGTGCGGATGGTGAACAGCGGAACGGAAGCTACGATGTCATGCATTCGCCTCGCACGGGCGTTCACGGGACGTGATAAGATCATTAAGTTCGACGGCTGCTACCACGGACACGCGGATGCATTACTGGTCAAAGCTGGCAGTGGCGCGCTGACACATGGCCAACCGAGCAGTGCGGGTGTTCCACAGGCATTTGTCGACCTTACGATTTCACTGCCGTTCAATGACATCGAGTTGGTGAGGAAAGCCTTCCATGAAAACAAAAATCAAATCGCAGCCCTAATTCTCGAGCCGATTCCAGCGAATGCGGGTCTTTACTTTCCCAGAGAAAACTTTTTGGCTCTCTTACGTGAAGAATGCGCGAGCAACGGCGCGCTCCTGATCTTCGACGAAGTGATCACCGGTTTCCGCGTGGCGCGTGGGGGCGCACAAGAAATTTATGGAATCAAACCTGATCTCACTGCGCTTGGAAAAATAATTGGCGGCGGTTTACCAGTCGGCGCCTTTGGCGGACGCGCGGAAATCATGGACCAGCTTTCGCCAGATGGCCCGGTATACCAGGCCGGCACGTTATCCGGCAATCCACTTGCGATGGCGGCCGGTCTGGCGCAACTGCGCGAGCTCGACCGGACCAATGGCTGGAAACTGCTGGAAGAATCGGGCGCGCAATTGGAACAGCTCGCGGGCGACGCGATCAAGAATGTAAAAATCGAGACCACGTTTCACCGGCTCGGCTCGATGTTTTGTTTGTTCTTTGCTTCTGGGCCGATTGTCGACCTTACCCGCGCGCAGCGAAGCGACCTGAAGATGTTCGCCAGTTTTTTTCATGCTTGTTTGAAGCGCGGCATCTATTTCGCGCCATCGCAGTTTGAGACGGGATTCATTTCCACCGCACATACGCCGGAAGACATCGAGCGCACAGCCGCAGTGATTCGCGAAGCGCTGGGCAGTTTGTAGTTTGTAGGGGAAGCTGTCAGCTTCCCCTAAAGAATATGCCATAGGCCGAATCTGAGAAGCCGTTTTCCTTGTCATTGTTGTCATTCCGAGCGAAGTCGAGAAATCTCTTGATTGAATCCGCCGAACATCCGATCCCGCGATTGCGGGAGACTGCGCTAGACATGACAAAGATGGCAAACTCACGAATTCGCCCTGCTGCGAAATTCTTTTTCGAAGGCGACACAAAGTTCTTTGTCAAAGGCGTCACTTACGGTCCTTTCAAGCCGGACACCGACGGAAATTATCTTGGGCGACCTGAGCAAGTGGAAATCGATCTCGCGCTCATGCGGCAGGCGGGTCTGAACTTGGTGCGAATTTATCATCCGCCGGCGCGCTGGTTCCTGGATCGTTGTGCTGCTGCCGGCATGCGCGTGCTGGTGACGCTTCCGTGGGAAAAACACATCGAGTTCCTGCGTCAAAGATCAACACGCAGACAAATTATCGAAGCTGTTCGTTCTGCGGTGAGTTCACATGTTGGGCATTCGGCGATCCTTGGCTATCTGGTAGGCAACGAAATTTCCAGCACTATGGCGCGCTGGCTCGGCGCGCGTCGCGTGATTGAATTTGTGGAGGAATTAATCCAGAGCGGCCGCGCGATCGATCCGGCTGCCCTCTTTTCCTACGCCACCTATCCGCCGACCGAATATCTGCTGCCACAGAACGCCGATTTTTGCTGTTTCAATGTTTACCTCCACAACCAGGACGAGTTCGAGCGGTATTTGTTGCGGCTGCAAAATCTTACAGGCGAGCGTCCGCTTATCCTTGGCGAATTCGGCATGGACACCATCCGACATTCGCAGGACGAGCAGTCCGACATGCTCTCCTGGCATATCGATAGCGTCGTAAAATGCGGTCTTGCTGGAACGATTCTTTTTACCTGGACCGACGAATGGTTTACCGGCGGCGAGGAAATTACTGATTGGGCATTTGGAATCGTTACGCGTGAGCGCAAACCGAAGAAGGCGTTTTGCCGCCTTGAAGAAAAACTGGGGCAAAGCAATTCCATCGCGCCTCATCAACCGCTTCCGCGCTCGCCTTTCGTCTCGGTAATTGTCTGTTCGTATAACGGAGGCCCCACTCTTGCTGCCTGCCTGAATTCGTTACGAAAACTGAACTATCCCGAGTACGAAGTCATCCTGGTCGATGACGGTTCGACGGATGACACAGCGTACATTGCGGCGCAGTTCCCGGAGGTCCGCTACATTCATCAGAGCAATCATGGATTAAGTCACGCCCGCAACACTGGGGCGATCGCTGCCAAAGGCGAAGTGCTTGCCTACACGGACTCTGACTGCATGGCGGATGGAGATTGGCTCTATTACCTCGTCAGCACGCTTGTCAGCGGCGATTATGCCGGCGTCGGCGGACCGAACATTACGCCGCCCGCACAAAACTGGATTCAAGCGTGTGTTGCAGGAGCACCGGGCGGCCCCAGCCATGTTCTGCTTACCGATACAGTCGCCGAGCATATACCCGGTTGTAACATGGCGTTTTATCGCTGGGCGTTCGACACCATGGGTGGCTTCGATCCCGAATACCGCAAGGCTGGAGACGATGTCGATTTTTGCTGGCGTATTCAGCAGGCCGGCTGGGTAATCGCTTTCAGTCCAGCTGCAATCGTTTGGCATTATCGGCGCTTTACTCTTCGCGCTTTCTTGAAACAACAGGATGGCTATGGCGAAGCAGAATCACTCCTCCGCTTTAAACATTTAATTTTTTTTGGCCCGACTGGCACTGCGAAATGGCGCGGCCAAATTTATGGAACACCGCGCTTTAGTTGGTTTGTTAATCGAACGGTGATTTATCATGGGATTTTTGGCGAGGGATTTTTCCAGTCGATTTATCCCACACCGCAATCCGACATAGCCGCATACCTGAGCAGTATCGAATGGTTTGCGCTCACCATATTCCTTTTTGGCTTGGGAATTTTTCTGCCTGCGCTGCGGATTGTTCCCTACCTGATGCTCGGCGGTACTTTGTGCGTGGCGGTTTCCTACATGGTGCGCGCTCCCATTGAGCCTAAATTCGATACGGTGCGCGCGCGGCTGCTCGTGATGCTGCTGGCGTTTGCTCAGCCGCTTGTGCGGGGATTTTCTCGTTATTTTACCTGGCTACGGTTCAAACGCACACCGGCCAACGTGATTCGCCGGCACGAGCACTTGCCGGAACGCGGCCGCTTCGCAGGCAGCCTGAGTCGCCGGCTTTTTTGGAGCGAGCAGGGCAGGGACCGCCACTATTTATTAGGCGCCATGTTTGAATTGCTCGACGAAGAAGGCTGGCGGTACTCCACTGATAGTGGTTGGAATGAGTGGGACATTCAGATCTACGGAAATTTCTGGTGGAGCATAGCGCTTCAAACCGTCACTGAATACCACGGCGGTGCGAAATGTCTGACTCGTGTTCGGCTTCGCAACCGGTTGGTGACTACCACGGTCATTCTTAATCTGATTGCGGCAAGCCTGTTGATTTACCGCCAGCTCAACGTTTCGCATGTTGAGCTTTGGTCGATCGCGGCCTATGTGCTGTTTCTGCTGTTCTTATGGACGCGAGCGCGTGCGTTGAAATCACGAGTGGCTGAACTGGTCGATGCAGCCGCGCTTCGCGCGGGCCTGCAGCGGGTGACCCGCAAACAGAAAATTGCGAAACCGGCGGCGGTTGCCGAGCCGGCGCCCGCGATCAATGTGACTGATCCCGCAGCGCCAAATCTGCCCGGATGAGCGGCGAACTGTAGCCGGAGTCGTTGACTCCGGCATGCGCGGTCAGTGACCGCGGCTACAGCTATCACAAAATCAAACGTACCTTCCCTGCGCCCCGCTCGATGCGACCAATTCGCTTCGCTCCTAAAATTGACATTGCACTGCGTGCATGTCCCTCAGGGACAATCACCACCATTCCAATGCCCATATTGAACGCTTGATACATCTCCTGAGGATCTACCTTTCCGTTTTTCTGCAGGATTTGGAAGATGCTTGGGACGCGCCAGCTTTTCGTTTCAATTACCGCATTACAATTCGAGGGTAAAATTCGAGGCAGATTGTCGACGAGACCACCACCGGTGATATGAGCGAGCCCTTTGATTACGCCAACGGGAACTTTTGCCAGGAGCGGCTGATAGTTTTTGTGCACCCGCAGCAATTCTTCGCCGACCGTGATTGTCGACCCCGGTAGACGCGAACTCGGTTTGAGCCGCATTTTCTCGAACAAGATTTTTCGTGCCAATGAATAGCCATTGGTGTGCAGACCATTTGAAGCCAGACCGAGAACGATGTCGCCGCGTTTGATCTTGCTGCCATCGATGATTTTCGCTCGATCCACGACGCCCACGATGCAGCCTGCAAGATCGTATTCGCCCTTGCGATACATCCCGGGCATCTGCGCAGTTTCTCCTCCCAAAAGTGCGCAGCCCGCCGCGCGACAGGCGCGGGAAAGGCCGCGAAGCAATTGCTGGAACACGCGCGACTCGAGTCTCTCGCAGCCAATGTAATCGAGGAAAAAAAGTGGATGCGCGCCAAGAACTGCAATGTCGTCGACGCAGTGGTTCACGAGATCGACGCCCACGGTGTCGTGCTTGTCCATGGCGAAGGCGACTTTCAATTTGGTGCCGACGCCATCGACACTGGCGACCAACACCGGTTCGCGCATTCTGGGAAAACTCGCGTGAAATAATCCGCCGAATCCGCCAATTTTCCCGAGCACCCGCGGCCCATGCGTTTGCCTAACGAACGCGCCGATGCTGCCCTTCAGCTTGTTTGCCAGATCGACATCGACTCCAGCGCGCGCGTATGCCTTCTTTTTGTTATCCACANNAGTTTGCAGGAAAAATCTGTGTCAATCTGCGTAATCTGTGGATGCCGATTTTATTTCAAATCGGCGAACAACGTCGGATGCGCTTCCTGATCGGCCAGCGCTTTGGCGCGTTGCTCGCGTCGTTCCATGATGAACTTGTCCAATGCAGGATCGACGGGCAGGGGATAGTCACCGTTAAAACAAGCCAGGCAAAACGAATTGAGTGGCTTTCCTGTCGCTCGCACCATGCCTTCGACATCGAGGTAACCCAGACTGTCGACGCCAAGATATTTGCAGATGTCTTCCATCGACATCTGGTTTGCGATTAATTTTTCAGGGTCGGGAAAATCGATGCCATAATGGCAGGCAAACCGATGCGGCGGACAGCTCACGCGCATGTGCACTTCCGTGGCTCCGGCCTCCCGAAGGGTCACCACACGCGCACGCGCGGTGGTTCCGCGCACGATCGAGTCGTCTACAACCACGACGCGTTTTCCGGCCACCATTTCCTTGATCAGATTCAGTTTCACTCGCACGTCGAAATCGCGGATCAGCTGGCTCGGCTGCAAGAATGTGCGTCCAATGTAATGATTGCGGACGAACGCGTGACCGTAAGGAATCTGTAGTTCCTGGGCGAAACCGAGAGCGGCGTAATTTCCCGAGTCAGGCACCGGCACGACGATGTCGGCCTCGGCGGGGAATTTGCGCGCGAGTTCGCGTCCCATTTCCATACGTACCTTTCCGACATTCACCCCTCCAATCATGCTGTCCGGTCGCGAGAAATAGACGTATTCGAACATGCAAAATGCGGGCTTCTCATCTGGAAATGGCCGTTCCGAACGCAATCCGTTCTCGTTGATGATCAACACTTCGCCTGGTTCAATTTCGCGAATGAACTCGGCGTGAATCAGATCAAAAGCGCACGTTTCAGACGCTAGGACGTAAGCACCGTCGAGCTTGCCGAGCGCCAGCGGGCGCCAGCCAAAAGGATCTCGCACCGCAATCAGCTCTTGCTCGCTCATGATGATCAGCGAGAAGGCGCCCTGAATCCGGCGCAACGCTGCCAGCACATTTCCGCCATTGTCCGAAGGCTGCGCGAGCAAATGCAAAATAATCTCGCTATCTGCGGTGGTTTGAAAAATTGAGCCCCTGCGTTCGAGTTCGTCGCGCAGAATGTCGGCATTAATCAGATTGCCGTTGTGCGCAATTGCCATCTGGCCGCGCACACAGTCGACCACAAAGGGTTGCGCGTTCTTGATCGTGCTGGTGCCCGTAGTCGAGTAGCGCGTGTGCCCGATTGCTCGTGTTCCCTTCAGTTTCGCCAGTTCTTCCTGACCGAACACCTGTGAAACGAGCCCCATATCCTTATGCATCAGGAAGTTCGTGCCCGGTCCGTTGCTCGTAACGATTCCGGCGCTCTCCTGCCCGCGATGTTGCAGGGCAAACAGACCGTAATACGTCAGGACCGCCGCGTTCGGATGACCGAACACGCCGAAAAGCCCGCACTCGTGCTGCGGCAGCACGGCGGAGTCGGGTGCGTGTTCCGGATCAGTTTTGCCCGAGGGGCAGATCACACCAAACAATCCCACCAAATTGTTTCACATTCAATCGGGATTAAAACTTCGTCGCCTGCCACACGATTACTCGCATTGTGCTTTCAACGGGAGCCGAGCCGAGAGCTTTGCCAATTTGTTTCGCGACCGCTTCAATCAGATCCTCAGGATCGACGCCGCGCTCTGTTGCTTCGGCGGCGACCGGATTGCCACGCACCAACCCGGTGGCGAATCCCCGGGCTGAGTCGCTTCGGCAAGGCTTCATTTCAGAGAACGATTCAATTTTATCGAAGCCAGCGTCCTGCAGCATTCCTCGGATCACGGTCGAATCGTGAAAACCGAATGGAATCTTGTAAAAGCCAGGCGGGTCATGGTCGAAGAACGAACAGATGGTTGTATGCGCAATTTGAGCAAACGGATTCGCCTTGAAGGAATCCCAGACGTTGAATAAAAAAACGCCGCCGTTGCGGAGGACGCGAAAAGATTCACGCATGGCAGCGGCCTTGTCCGGGACGAACATCACGCCGAACTGGCAAACGGCGGCGTCCGAACGAACAATCGGGAAACGGAAGAGCGGACGCATCGGCCTGTTGCCAGGTAATGTTTTCATCTTTCCGAAATTTTCGCTTCGCGAATTCGAACATGTCCGGGTTCAAATCGGTCGCGATGATTTCGGTTGTCGCGGGCAATGCGTCGCGCAATCGGCGGCTCACAATTCCCGTGCCACAGGCTATCTCAAGAACGCGTTCGTATTTCCTGCCCGCCAGCCGCAACACCAAATCTTCGGCCCACGGCTTGAACATGACCGGGCCGAGATAGCGATCGTAATTTTCCGGGACCGCTCCCTGGAAAAGAACATTCCGATCGTGCTCCATCCTATAAGCTTGGGATTCGTTCGGCCGATGCGTCGCTTTCGACCAGGCGACGGATCGAATTCGACCAATCGTCGTAAAGATCGGCGATTGACCATGCGAACGCTTCGTTGTTCACCTGAATGCGTAATTCGTCGCCACAGACTTTTCCGAGTTGCTGAAAGAGAACGTCACGCTCGCGTAACACCGATACTACGTTCTCGAGATTTTCAGGCGTGACTGAAATCACAATCCGAGACTGGGATTCTTTGAAAAGAGCGACGCAAACATCAAGGAGTGACGGCTTCCCAGCCGTCACAGTTTGTTCGACGGCTGGCAAGCCGTCGTTCCTTGTTAGCTCCATCTCCGCTCCAAAAAGTTTTTCAGGGTTGAAACAACTTTCCGCCAGTGCGACTGCAAGCCCGCCCTCTGAACAATCGTGTGCGCTTTTTACGAGTCCTCGCCGAATCAGATCGCGAATGGTGTTTTGAACTTTAATCTCATGCGCGAGATCGACATGAGGCGGCGGCCCGATTTTCAATCCGTAACAGACTTTCAAGTATTGTGAGCCGCCGAGGTTGTAGCCGGGGGCGTTGACCTCGGCTTCTGTGGCGTGGCCAGCTTCCCGGCCGCCGCGGTCAGCGCCCACGGCTACAACAGCGCCGATGAGAATGATCACGTCGCCTTCGTCTTTGAACCACTGCGTGGTGATGTGCTTTTCATCATCAATCAATCCGACCATGGCGATCGTTGGCGTCGGGTCGACAACGGATGTGGACGCGACGCCCTGGTCGCGTTTTCCCTGTGGCAACTCCGGCGACGAGGGCATCGCCGCCACCCTTTCATTGTACAACGAGACATTTCCGCCGGTGACAGGCGTTCCAAACGCGCGGCAGGCTTCTGCTCTTCCTTCAACCGCTTCACGCAGTTGCCAGAAATTTTCGGGCTTGTAAGGATTGCCGAAATTCAGGCAGTCCGTGACAGCCAATGGATTTGCACCGGAACAGGTAAGGTTTCGCGCCGCTTCGGCGACGGCGATCTTCCCGCCTTCGCGTGGGTCGAGCGCGCAATACATCGAATTGCAATCCGTGGTCGCCGCCAAAATTTTGTTGGCGTAGCGAACGAAAAAAACGGCGGCGTCAGAACCGGGTTTCACGATCGTGCCGGTGCGAACGGTGTGATCGTATTGCCGATAAACCCAATTCTTGGACGCGATTGTCGGATCGCGCAGCAATTGGCGCAGTGCTTCATGTGTATCAATGTCAGAGAGATTTTTGATTCGGCGGGCGTAGACCGCCGCTACAGAGGAAGCCGGTTTTGCTTCACGCGAGTACAGTGGCGCTTCGTCAGCGAGCGCTTTGGCTGGAATCTCCGCGGCAATGTCACCGTTATTTCGGACGCGCATCATGCCGTCGCTGGTGACGCGACCAATTTCTGCACACGGCACGTCCCATTTCTCGAATACTTCACGCACAACGTCTTCTTTTCCGTGACGCGCAATGATGAGCATTCGCTCTTGTGATTCGCTCAGCAGGATCTCGTATGGGGTCATGCCTGACTCGCGCTTGGGCACTTTGGCCAGATCGATCTCGATGCCGCTGCCGGCCCGGCTGGCGGTTTCGCAGGTGGAGCACGTCAGGCCCGCCGCTCCCATGTCTTGAATTCCAGCAACAGCGCCGCGAGCGAGCAGTTCGAGGCAGGCTTCCAGCAACAACTTCTCCTTGAACGGATCGCCTACTTGCACCGCGGGACGATCTTCGCGCGATTGTTCGGTCAATTCACGTGATGCAAAGGCTGCGCCCGCAAGACCGTCACGGCCCGTTTCGGCGCCGACGTAAAAAACGGGATTGCCAGTGCCTTCTGCCGCGCCGCGCGCGAGTTGTTCGTGGCGCAACACACCGAGACAAAAAACATTTACGAGAGGATTGTCTTCGAAGCTTTCGTCGAAATAGATCTCGCCGCCGATGGTCGGAATGCCGACACAGTTTCCGTAATGTGCGATACCGCTCACGACGCCAGTGAAGAGCCGCCTGTTAGCGGCTAATCTCAAATTTGAAATTTGAGATTTGCGATTCGCGGTGATTGGCCCAAAGCGCAGCGAGTTCAGGCAAAACTCCGGGCGCGCACCCATGGTAAAAATGTCGCGGATGATACCGCCCACGCCGGTCGCTGCGCCCTGGAACGGCTCGATGGCGCTCGGATGATTGTGACTTTCCATTTTGAACGCGACTGCCCAGCCGTCGCCGATGTCGACGACACCCGCATTTTCTTCGCCGGCTTTCACCAAAATATTTGGACCGATCGTGGGAAATTTCTTCAGCTCTTTCCTGGAATTTTTATACGAGCAATGTTCGCTCCACATGACCGAGAAAATTCCGAGCTCGGTGAAATTCGGTTCGCGACCGAGAATTTTTTTGATCCGTTCGAACTCTTCTGGAGTAAGACCGTGCTGCTTGATGAGGTCGGATGTAACAACTGTATCGGCAGGCGGCGTTTTGCAGCTCATTGACAGCTTACATTAGTGATTCGTGAAGTTCGCTCAATCACGCAAACACCAAATAATTCGCATGTCGCTCCAAGGAAGATGAAGCAGAACGCCGACGAGGGCGTCGCCCCCACCAAACAGCAAATAATTCGAATATCGCTCCAGGGGAGCCGGTCAAAGCAGAGGACGGATGGGGAGCGTCCGTTTAACCCGTGAGTCACGAACTTGTGGGTAAAATTAACCATAAACCAGGAGGGATCAGAGTGAAGAAAGCAATTATTGGTTTGGTCTGCGCGCTGCTAACACCATTAGCCTTTGCGCAAACCAGCATGACGACGTCCGAGGAAACAACCACGTCGACAAAACCAGCAACGACGACAGAGACAACTACGTCCACAACTTATACCGCGGGCACGGTAACTACTTACGAGCCTGGCAAGACTGTTGTGGTTAAGAGCGATGAGGGACCTGTCAGTTTTGCTCTTGGCACAGCTGCACAAATTGTTGACGGTGCCGGAAAGGTAGTGACAGCTCCGCTGCGATCGGGTCAAAAAGTACGTGTTTACTACACGGGCCCGGCAGAGAGTCGTACCGTTGAGCGAGTGATTGTCGAGGACTAACGGAAATCAGTTCGCAAACTTAAAGCTGCAGGATCGCTTCTGATCCTGCAGCTTTTTGCTGCCCATTTGTGACCGTGATTATCGCCAGCAGATTCCGACACCATTCTGTCGTCAGCGAGTGTGATACATTCGCTGATGGACCTCTCAACTTTGGCAAATGTGGCTACGGCATTAGCTGTTTTGACTGCTGTCGCCTTCGGCTTGCTGGAAGCGCGTCGCGCGCGGCATGAACGAGCAGAACGCGCGGCGTTTGCTGCCGTTCAGGCCATCCTTACTCCGGAATGGATGAGATCGATGATCGTCGTCCAGAGCATTCCCGACGGGTCGACAGTGTCGGAGATCGAAGGGGACGCCCGTGTGTTTGCTGCAGTGCAGGCGGTGGGCTGCATTCTCGAAGGCCTTGGCTATTCTGTGTATGCGCGGATTGTTCCTCTGCACGTAGTCGGAGATTTGCTGGGTGGCACTGCTCGACTGGCCTGGCGTAAAGCGCAGCCTTATGTCGAAGAGGAACGCCGCCGCAGTGGATCACAGAAGCATTTTGAATGGTTCCAATGGCTCGCCACGCAATTGGAACGATATTCACCGGGAAAGACCAATCTGGAGATGGGTGCCCACCAAGCTTATCAGGATTGGAAGCCGTAGCAGTTGCGTTCCGTACAGAGATCGCAGAACATTTATCAATGTCTTTCGAGCTAAAGGAAATTATCGCCGCCCGATTGGGTGAAAACTACCAACTGCACGAACGGCACGTGAACCCGACGCTGGTGGCTGCCCAGCGGGTGATCGGGTTCGATAAGGTCTATGCGCGAGCGGAGGGCGCATACCTGTATGACATGGATAATCAGCCGTATCTGGATTTTTTGAGCGGCTACAGCGTTTTCAACATCGGGCGGAATCATCCGCTAGTGAAACGAGCCGTCCGCGACGTGCTTGATCTCGACCTTCCGAACATGGTCCAAATGGATTGCTCGCTTCTGAGTGGTTTGCTTGCCGAAGCAATCACAAAACGCACACCGCCTCATCTGAACGCGGTTTTCTTCTGCAACTCCGGGACTGAAGCGATGGAAGGCGCGTTGAAATTCGCGCGCGCTGCGACTGGCAGGAAGCGGGCGATCTCGCTCGCGAGCGCGTTTCACGGGCTGAGTCTCGGCGCGTTGTCATTGATGGGTTGCGAAAGTTTTACCGAAGGTTTTGGCCCCCTAATGGAAGGCTTTGATGCCCGTGTGCCGCTTGATGATCTCGAGGCGCTCGATCGCGAACTGCGTTCGCGCGATGTAGCGGCTTTCGTGATTGAAACCGTTCAGGGAAAAGGCTGTCAAACTCCGAAGACCGATTTCTTTGTTCGCGCGCAGGAGCTTTGCCGCAAATACGGAACGCTCCTGATTTCCGATGAAGTGCAGACTGGACTTGGCCGCACGGGAAAGATGTTTGGCGTTGAGCATTGGAATTTGGAACCTGACATCATCACGCTCGCAAAAACTTTGAGCGGCGGCTATGTGCCATGCGGCGCAATCGTGACACGCAGAGACATCTATCAGAAAACATTCAGCCGGATGGACCGTTGCGTTGTGCACTCGACGACGTTCGGCCGGAATAACCTCGCGATGGCCTGCGGACTCGCAGCGCTTGAAGTGATCGACAACGAAAAGTTAATCGAGAACTCGGCGAAGATGGGCGCCCTGTTGATGGAAAAGATCGATGCCCTGCGGGCTAAACATTCGTTCATCAAGGAAGTTCGCGGGAAAGGCTTGATGATCGGCATCGAGTTTCACGAGCCAACCGAGTTCAAGCTCAAGATGGCTTGGAAACTTCTGCACAAGATCGACAAGGTGCTCTTCGCCCAAATGGTTGTGACGCAGATGCTGAGCAAACATCGCATTCTGACCCAGGTAGCAGGTCACGCGATGGACGTGATGAAAATTTTGCCACCGCTCATCATCGGCGAAAAGGAAGTCGACATGTTCGTGAACGCGCTCGATGACGTGCTCACTGACTGCCGCAAGTTCCCAGGCCCCATGTGGGAGCTCGGAAATAATTTCGTGCGCGCCGCGCTCGGCTCGCGCAAATCCGCCGAGCCGCGCCCGGTCTCCGCGTAAGCTTTTGCGACTTGCCGCAAGCGCCGCTGAGCTCATTCCGCGAGTTCCTCCTATTGTGAAGCGTCTCGGGTTCTTCTCTAAAGCTGCACTGATTTTGTGCAAAAGGGACGCACGTGTGAGATCCACGCTGGAGCTGCTTCTAATCCATTAGCATTTATGAAGCTTACACGTTTTCGATTGTCGATCCGCGGTTCGGGGCGTACGGTTTGAGTTCAACCCCAAACACGGAGGATCTATTATGAGCACTGCTGTCGCCGATGAGAAGAAGACGAAACTAAATCAGCTCGAGCAACTGAAGAACTTCACCAAGGTCGTAGCCGACACGGCCGACTTTGAATCGATCAAGGATTTCAAACCGCAGGACGCGACGACCAACCCCAGCCTCGTGTACGCCGCCACGCAAAAACAACAATACACGCATCTGATTGACGAGGTGCTGGCCGATCGGAAGAACTCAGGTTTGAGTGGCCAGGCACAGATCGAAGATATTTGTGATCATCTCCTGGTCCAGTTCGGCTGCGACATTCTTGATATCGTGCCGGGACGCGTTTCGACCGAGACCGACGCGCGATTGTCATATGACGTGGAAGGTTCGATGAAGAAAGGGAGGCGATTGATCAAACTCTACGAGGATCGCAAAATTCCGCGCGAGCGGGTATTGATTAAAATCGCATCGACATGGGAAGGATTGAATGCAGCCGAGCAACTGCAAAAAGAAGGGATCCGCTGCAATTTGACGCTGATGTTTTCGCTCGTGCAGGCGGTGCGCGCGGCCGAAGCGAAAGTGCAGCTTATCTCGCCGTTTGTTGGGCGGATTTACGATTGGTACAAGAGAGAATACAAGCGGGACTATACTGGTGCGGAAGATCCAGGAGTGCAGTCTGTTGGGGAAATTTATACGTATTATAAGAAGTTCGGTATCCCGACCGAAGTAATGGGTGCCAGCTTCCGCAACGTCGGACAAATCCGGGAACTGGCTGGCTGCGACTGCCTGACCATTAGTCCCGAGTTGATGAAGGAGCTTTCCGAGTCGACCGACCCGCTCGAACGCAAGCTGGATCCCGAAAAGGCGAAGCAGGCGAAGATCGACAAGCTGGAGTTGGACGAAAAGAAATTCCGGTGGTTGCTCAATGAGAATGCGATGGCATACGAAAAAACGGCCGAGGGAATTCGCAAATTCGCCGTTGACGTGGTGAAGCTGGAAAAGTACGTCGCGTCGAAGCTTTAGCGTCTCTTCCTCTACCTCTGCCTCTTAATCTCAATTGTGGGGAGAGCAGATTAAGACTACGCGGAAGAGGAAGAGTTCGTGTTCAATGTCGTCTTAGTTGAACCGGAGATTCCGCCGAACACGGGCAACATCGGCCGGCTTTGTCTCGCCACGCGATCAACCCTGCATCTGGTCAAACCGCTGGGTTTTTCGCTGGATGATCGAGAATTGCACCGGGCAGGCCTCGATTACTGGGCGGAAGTACGCCTGCAACTCTGGGATTCTTTCGACGCATTGCAGTTCTCTCAGCCGGCGCACTCGCGCTACTTTTTTCTGACGACAAAAAGCAAACGTCCTTATTACGAAGTCAGCTTTCAAAACGACGATTTCTTCGTGTTTGGGCGCGAGACAAAGGGCCTCCCGGAAGATCTACTCGGCGCAAATGTTGATAATTGCATCACGATCCCGATGCATGGGACGCGAAGTCTAAACCTGGCTAACGCCGTTGCGATTGTGTTGTTCGAGGCCGTGCGCCAACAGCGCCAGGGACTGGAGGGCTGGGCGCGATGACCATCGCGTTTTACGGCAGCAAAGGCATCCAAAAACTAACGCTGCACCGTTGAATAAATAAAGTCACCAAACGGTCTATCAACCCCACATGAAAAACCTTATGAGAATATTCGTAGTATTAATTTGCAGTCTTGGCCTCGTGACTGTCGGATACAGTGCGCAGCCAGAACAAAGCAAACAAAAGAAGAAGCAGCCGCCAGCGGCGCAGCACGGACGTCCGCCTGCGGCGGGACATGCGCCGGCCGCTGGAGCGGGTCCAAAGAGAACGTCAACGGGAGCCTATCAGGCGAAGAAGGGCCAGGGTCAGGGCCAGACCTCAATGGGAACGCATCAGGGCAAAAAGGGCCAAACCTCGATGGGACCAGGACAGCAGGGTAAGAAGGGCCAGCCCTTTGTGGGACAGCAGGGCAAGAAGGGGCAAGCCTATCAAGGACAAACAGGCAAGCCGGCGAAGGGTGGACAGGTAGCAGGACCGGGCAAGCCGGGCAAACCCGGCAAACCCGGGGAAGCTGGTACGACGGTGGCCGGAAAGACCGCGAAAGCAGGCAAGCCATTTAAGCGGCAGCACTTCAATCTTCCCAAACAGCCAAACACCGCAAAGGCGCCGCCGGCGAAGTTCCAGCAGGGCAGACACATCGAAGGAAGCCAAAACTGGCGCGGGCACCAATATAATGTTTTCCGCAGCTACCACTCAGAGTGGCACGATCAAGGTTGGTGGCACAGCCATTACCCGCGTGTCGTTTTCGCGTTCGGCGCACCATATTACTGGAACGCCGGTTACTGGTTTCCCGCCTGGGGCTACAACGCCAACGCTTATTATGCCTGGGATGGGCCCATCTATGCTCCCCACAATCTGCCGCCGGATCAGGTAATTGCGAATGTTCAGGCCGCACTGCAACAGCAAGGCTATTATCAGGGCGAAGTGGACGGTCTTCTTGGGCCGATCACGCGTGATGCAATCTCGAATTATCAACGCGATCATGGGCTTTATACAACGTCCACGATCGATGAGCCGACGCTGCAATCATTGGGAATGGCGTAACAAGTTTTATTAACAGAAAGCCGCCGCGAAACATTTTTCGACGGCGGCTTTTTGCTGGTCGGTCAACTGCGGCAGTCAGCTTTAGAACAGTGCTTATCCAAAGCTGCGGCCAAATAAGTAAAAGCTGTACGGAGAAGAAGAACCTATTGGGAATCGCCTGACGACAATTCCCATAGCGCAGTCTGCAATCTGCAGGACAAGCTGATCTTGTGCGATGGCGATCCTGGTGTGAAATAGTTGCTCGTGCAGCAACCTCAGTTAGTCGCCCGCGACATTTATCAGTCGTTTCGAATGGGCTCGCGCCGGATCGAAGTTCTTCGCGGCATTTCTATGCAGGTCGAGCGTAACGAAGCAGTGTTTCTTTCTGGCGCTTCCGGCGCCGGTAAAACGACGCTTCTTTATACATTAGCCGGTCTCGAGCGTCCCGAGTCGGGAACCGTCGAGTTCGAAGGCCGGCGACTATATGGTGGCGGCTCCTCTTCAGAGGCGCGTTTGCGGAATAAAAAAATGGGTTTTGTTTTTCAGGGTTACTTTCTGTTACCTGAACTTACCGCCTGCGAAAACGTCCTGCTCCCGGCAATGATTGGCCGGCGGACAACGAGGCACGAAGCCGAGCAGAGCCTCGCCGCGGTCGGCCTGGCTGATCGCATAGACCATTTGCCAGCAGAGCTTTCAGGCGGGGAACAGCAGCGCGTCGCCATCGCGCGGGCCTTAACGAACGATCCCGACATTATTTTTGCAGATGAACCGACTGGAAATCTCGATTCGAAAACAGGCGACACGATTATGGATCTTCTGTTAAATCTCGCACGCGATCGGAACAAGACTCTCCTTGTCGTCACGCACGACCTTCGTCTGGCAACACGCGGCGATCGGCAATTGCACATCATGGATGGCGTACTGCAGTGAGTGACACAGCGAAGCAAAACATCTCTGTTGGTTCTCGCGTGCGATCAGTTCGCAAAATGAAATGTTCAGAGGTTCTTCACTTCGTTCAGAATGACGTTATCAAGTTACCTTGTCGCGCTTTCCATTTTGTCGCTTGAATTGCGCACTCAAACATCAGAGATTTTGTTGCCATTATGAAAACGACTGATGCAGCGGTATTAGACGAACCGAAAATTCATGAGCCTACTGCGGACGCAGTAGTTGAACCGGCAATTGAACGTCGCCCGACGCCTACGGCGGTGGGCGTCAAGGACGCGAAGATTTACATCGACGGAAAATTTTACTCCGAAGCGGACGCCAAAATTTCTGTGTTCGACCATGGCCTCCTGTACGGCGACGGAATTTTTGAGGGGATTCGTTTTTACAATGGCCGTGTTTTCCGGCTTGGAGAACATCTCGATCGCTTGTGGGATTCGGCTCGGTCGATCTGCCTGGAAATTCCAATGACCAAGGAGGAAATGACGGAAGCGCTCCTCGAGGCAATTCGGCAAAATCATCTGCGAGACGGTTACGTTCGGCTGCTGGTCACGCGCGGGATTGGCAATCTGGGCTTAAATCCGATGCAATGTAAATGGCCGAGTGTGATTATCATTGTGGCAGCGATCACTCTTTATCGTGAAAACCTTTATCGAAAGGGATTGACGATCGTGACATGTGCAACGCGCCGCTGTAGTCCCGCTGCGCTCAATCCGGCCGTCAAGTCCCTCAATTATTTGAACAATGTCATGGCACGACTGGAAGCGAATTTGGCTGACGCGGACGAAGCACTGATGTTGAATGACGCGGGCAACGTTGCCGAATGCACGGCGGACAACGTTTTCGTTGTGAAGCGCGGTCAAATCATAACGCCACCTGTGACTTCAGGCGCGCTCCGCGGTATTACCCGTTCGGTAGCGTTTGAGATCGCCACCGAACTCGGCTTCAAAACGTTGAAGGCGGACATTACACGCCACGATATTTACACTGCCGATGAATGTTTCCTCACAGGAACGGCTGCCGAGATTATTCCCGTGGTTAAAGCCGATGGGCGCCTGATCGGCAATGGAAAACCCGGCCCGATCACTACGCGCATAATTGCGCGCTTCCGAGAAATAACACGCGAAACGGGCACACCGATTTTCGCCGAGCATTGAGCAAAGCCATTTCTGAGGCAGAAGATGTCGCGGAAACATTCGGGTTGAATGTTTCCAAATTTTCAGGGTCTAATTAACCGAGATGTTGTGCGACGTTTGCAAATGCAATGATGCGACGGTCTTCCTGACACAGATTCTGGAAGGCAAGATGCACAAGGTGAATCTGTGCGAAGCCTGCTCGAAAGAAAAAGGTGTGCAGGATCCCACCAGCTTCGCTCTTGCCGATCTGCTGCTGGGCATCGGAGCAGCAGAAGAGATCGAAAAGGGAGCAGCGAGCCAAAAATGTCCGGTCTGCGGTTTCAGTCAGGCTGATTTCAAAAAAACTGGGCGCCTGGGATGCAGCGAATGCTACGTCACGTTTGCGGAAGGTCTCACCTCTCTGTTGAAGGCAATGCATAAAGGCACCGAACATGTGGGGAAATTACCGGAACGCGCGCAGCGCGCCACGGCGCTGAGCCACCGGATGCGCGCGTTGAACGAGAATCTACAAAAGGCCGTTGCGGACGAGAACTACGAAACGGCTGCCTCGTTGCGCGATCAAATTAAACAGCTCGAAAGCGATCTCTCCAATTCGCCATGAAATTTTCAAACATGCTCGCTAGTGCTGGAGAATGGCTGCGCGGTGAAGGCCCGCATCACGAAATTGTAATCAGCAGCCGGGTGCGACTCGCTCGCAATCTGCGCAGCCGTGCTTTTCCCGGGTGGGCTAAGAAAGCGGAACGCAACTTAATCCTGGAGCTGGTCAGGTCACATGTGGAAGCGCTTCCGGAAATGCAGGAGTCATTCTCCGAAAGCTTGCAGGAGCTCTCGGCATTGGACCGCCAGGTTCTGGTAGAACGTCATTTGATCAGTCGCGAGCATGCCGCCAAAGGTGGGGGGAGCGCTGTGGTAGTGAATCGCCGGCAAACGGTCAGCATCATGATCAACGAAGAAGATCATTTGCGGATGCAATCGATTCGATCGGGACTCCAGTTGAAGCAGGCTTTTAAGCTGATCGACAAGATCGATAGCGCGCTCGAGGGCAAACTCGATTTCGCTTTCGATCCGCGACTGGGATATCTGACTGCGTGTCCTACGAACGTCGGCACCGGCATGCGTGCCTCCGCGATGCTTCATTTGCCAGGCCTTGTCCTGAGCGAGCTTATTAATCAAGTAGTTCAAGCGGTGAGCAAAATCGGTCTCGCCGTCCGCGGGCTTTACGGCGAAGGCACCGAGGCAATGGGCAACCTCTTTCAGATTTCAAATCAAACCACCCTCGGTGAGAAAGAAGACGAGATTATCAATCGCCTGACCAAGGTGATTGAAACCATCATCGAAAAGGAGCATGACGCGCGTCAAATTTTGCTCCAGAAAAAGCCGAACACGCTTTGCGACCAGATCGGTCGCGCTTATGGGGTTCTGACCTATGCGCACGCAATGGCCTCAAAAGAGGCGCTCAATTTGCTCTCGGTCATGAAACTCGGGATGGACTTGGGCGCGTTTCCAGAAAACCAGCGCTTGCAGATCGATGAATTGTTTATTGAGACACAGCCCGCGCACTTGCAAAAAAGCTCTCAACAAAAGCTGAACGCCGAAGAACGCGATCATTTGCGGGCTCAAATCATCCGTGACCGTTTGAAACTCTTTCCCAAACCTGATATTAGTAAGATGGCAAGGGAGTCGGGCAACGGTTCGACGACTGCGCCATCGAACAATGAATAATTTCACACCGCGTGCTCAACAGGTCTTGGCGCTTGCTCGCAAGGAAGCTGACCGGTTTAACCACAACTACGTCGGCACCGAGCATCTGCTTTTAGGACTGATCAAGCTGGGGCAAGGCGTTGCGGTGAACGTGCTGCAGAAGATGGGTCTCGATCTCGAGACCGTGCGCATGGAAGTGGAAAAACAGGTCGGCTCAGGACCGGAGACCAAGATTGTCGGAAATGTTCCCTACACGCCACGGGTCAAAAAAGTGTTGGCGCTCGCGGGCAAAGAAGCCAAGGCACTCAATCATTCCTACGTTGGCACGGAACACATTTTGCTTGGGCTGCTGCGCGAAGGCGAGGGGGTCGCTGCCAGAGTGCTCAAGAGTCTCGAACTCGATATCGAGCGCACGCGCAACGAGATTCTCAAAGAGCTCGATCCAAACTTCACGCCGTCTGAATCAGAGCAGGAAGGTGGCGAACCGGCGAAGAAAGACATCAAGACTCCAGCACTTCGCGCATTTGGCCGCGATCTGACTGAGTTGGCGAGGAAAGGCGAGCTCGATCCGGTAATTGGCAGGCACAATGAGATCGAGCGGGTGATTCAAGTGCTTTGCCGGAGGACGAAGAACAATCCGGTGTTGATCGGCGAAGCTGGCGTCGGCAAAACGGCCATCGCGGAAGGATTGGCGCAGGAGATTTCAAACGGCAACGTGCCCGAATTGTTGAGCGACAGGCGGGTGATCACCCTCGATCTGGCGTTAATGGTCGCCGGAACAAAATATCGCGGTCAGTTCGAAGAACGGATCAAAGCCGTTATGGACGAAATCCGCCGCTCGAAAAACGTGATTCTTTTCATCGACGAATTGCACACGATCGTTGGAGCTGGTTCGGCCGAAGGGGCCATGGACGCCTCGAACATTATCAAGCCGGCGCTGAGTCGTGGTGAATTGCAATGTGTCGGCGCGACCACGATGAACGAATACCGCAAGTATATCGAGAAAGACGCAGCGTTGGAGCGGCGTTTCCAAACGATAAAGGTCGATGCGCCCACGGTTGATGAAGCCATTCAAATCTTGAAAGGTCTTCGACCCAAGTACGAGGCGCACCACAAAGCAAAACTCACCGATGAGGCGCTCGAGACCGCCGTCAGATTTTCTGATCGATATATCACAGGGCGATTTCTTCCCGACAAAGCCATCGATGTAATGGATGAGGCCGGTGCGCGTGCACGGATCAACTCCATGACGCGGCCCCCCGATGTAAAGGATATCGAGAAAGAGATAGAAGAAATTCGGTTGGAAAAGGAAGGAGCTATCAAGGCGCAGGATTTCGAAAAGGCCGCAGCCCTCCGCGACAAGGAGAAGCAAACCAAGGAAAAGCTCGACGCCATTCTCAACAAGTGGCGCGAGGAGCGCGAAGAAAAAGAAGTTGTGGTGACGGCCGACGATATGATGCACATCATTTCGAAGGTCACCGGCGTTCCACTCCAGCGAATGGAGCAGGAGGAAACACAAAAACTCCTCATGATGGAGAGCGAGATGAAGCAGCGCGTCATTGGTCAGGACGAAGCGGTCACTGCCATCAGCAAGGCTTTGCGCCGCTCGCGCGCGGACCTAAAAGATCCGAGGCGACCGATCGGTTCATTTGTCTTTCTCGGCCCGACAGGCGTTGGCAAAACCTATCTCGCGCGCACTCTTGCGGAGTTCATGTTCGGTGACGCTGACGCGTTAATTCAAATCGACATGTCGGAGTACATGGAAAAATTCACCGCGTCGCG
>WNFQ01000218.1_pt1 | contig 35400 bp, 33 predicted proteins | sample 5400171 | NCBI WGS metagenome assembly WNFQ01 (sample SAMN13153356, study PRJNA577476) | soil metagenome | isolation source: 20 cm soil under Madrone tree | place: USA:California | collected 2016-06-14
GGGCTATAGGGAATCTAAATCGATCCGCCTTCTACCGTAAAGACGGGCATCGATCGACCACGCTCCCGGCCCCAGCAAGGCGAGACTCGCCCCGATTGTTGCCAGCACGATGTGAGTCTCGATGGGCGCAGCGATACAGAGTTCAGTCACCCCGCCGACTGCGGCGGCGATTGGCGTGGCCAAACCGACCAGAATCAGACTGCCGGCGCCCGCAGCGATTAACTGTGCGAGACCCTCAAGTGACATCTTGAATCCGGAGAGAATCGCACTATGAACGAGCAGCAGTAGGCCGTCGCAGAGCCGCAACAGAAGTAGCCCGGCACCGGGCAGAGAATTCGGAAATACTGAAAAAAGTCGCTGCATGATCTGCGCCCGGATTTTACGACCGATGTCAAAAGGCCGAATCCCCTGATAGTGGGGGTTTCGCGGAAATATTTTCGTACGTGTGAACAGAGAATGCGCGATGAATCGAACCGTTTCCAATTGACTGTTTGCATGACGGCGAGAGGCGTCATCTATGCACGGCAGTCGGTTCGATTGGCGACACCCTGAGTACGGCCGGGCCATTTACGAATGACAGCCGTCAGTGCGTCGCGCCCACCTTGCGCAACGCTGCACCGGCCTCCGTATTGCCTTGCTTGCGAGCGATCACGAGCGAGGTGTCGCCTCGCGCGTCGACGTGGTTCGGGTCGGCGCCCAGTGCGACCAACTCAGGCAGGATCTCCAGTCGCCCGAACAGCGCCGCAAAGGACAGTGCGGTCTCACCAGCATTATTCATCTGGTCAATGGGGCAGCGGGTTTTAATAAGCCGCCTGGCGATCGTCAGTTCGCCCTTGTACAGCGCCCCCATCAAGGCGGTATTGCCATTTCTGTCGCCCAGGCACGGGTCTGCGCCAGCCTGCAGCAGATAGTCGAGCGCGGCCGGCCGCTCATCGTAGGCGGCGAGGATCAGCGCGGTGTATCCGGCCGGTGTCTTGGCATCGAGCGGATAATGTGCATCGTAAAGAGCGCTGAGAATATCGACGCGACCGACCCGGGCCGCGTCGAACCATTCCTGATCGTAGCGGTGCGCATCGACTTCTTGTAGCCCGGATAGCGACTGCAGTTGGCCGGCATGGGCGGCGAGGCGCAGTGTCGGAACACAGAAATACGAAGCTAGCCCGACGAGAATCAGCAGCAACGGAAAGCCAATACGCGCCGTCAGGCGCCGTTGACGAAGGGACATCGCAATCTCCTGGTAAAGGCAAGGGCAGGCCCCGGACGGTTCGTCCGGGGCCTCCTGCTGCCGGTTCAGTCCGGCAACTTGTCGGCCGATGCCTTGACCCGCACGCTATCGGCGTGGAGGGCCTTGGCTAGACGTGTGCCGTAGTCGGCATCAGCCTTGTAGAAGTACGACAGCATCGTGTACTTGTTGGCCTCGTTGCGCACGTGGCTGAGATCCGCGCTGAGCGCGGTTATCAAGTCGGTCTTGTCCTGTGCGGAGAGCGAGCGGTAGTACTCGCCGGCTTGCACGAAGTTGCGTGTCTTCGCGATCGCCAGCTGTTGGGTGGTACCGTTGAGCGGCGTACGGCTGACTTTGTAGCGAGGATCCTCGGAGACCTCGGCGATGCCCGAGGGCTCGTAGTTCGTCTCGCCCTTGCGGCCGCTGCTGTTCAATGCACCATCCTGGTCCTCGTTGCTGACTGGCACGGCCGGCCGGTTGATCGGTAGGCTGTTGTAGTTGGCGCCTAGGCGATACATCTGAGTGTCCGCATAGCTGAACAGACGACCTTGAAGCATGCGGTCCTCCGAGGCTTCGATGCCCGGCACTAAGCGCGAAGGCGCGAAGGCGGATTCCTCGGTGCTCTCAAAATAATTGTCCGGCACCCGATTTAACGTCAACGTGCCGATCTTTCGCTCCGGCACACCTGTCCAGGTCTTCGTATCATCCAGTGCATCGAAGTCGAATTTGGCAAGGTCCTGTGGCTCCAGCACCTGGATATAGAGATCCCACTTGGGATCGTCGCCGGCCCTGATCGCGTTGTACAAATCGTTGGTATTGAGGTTCCAGTCATTGCCGATCGAACCGGCAATCTCCTGTGGGCGAAGGCCATGGATGCCCTGCATGCTCTTGAAATGGAATTTCACGTAATGCACTTGGCCTTGCGCGTTGACCAACTTGAAGGCATGCACAGCATATCCATCCATATGGCGATACGAGTCGGGCATGCCTTCCACCGTATATAGATGGGTCAGCATATTGGTCGCCTCGGGCGTGTGCGCGAAGAAATCAAAGGCGAGATCCGCATTCTGCACGCCGGTGACCGCGTTGGGCTTATTGGCGTGCACGAAGTCCGGAAATTTGATGGCGTCGCGGATAAAGAATATCGGCCAGTTGATGCCGACCATGTCCCAGTTACCCTGTTGCGTATAGAACTTTATCGCGAAACCGCGAGGGTCGCGCGCCTGCTCTGGCGAGCCGCGATAGCCCATCACCGTGGAAAATCGAACGAACACCGGTGTCTGCGTGCCGGGGGTAAACACTGTCGCCCGGCTTAACTCGGTAATATTGGCACTGACCTGAAATACGCCAAATGCTCCCGTGCCGCGGGCATGCACCACGCGCTCGGGAATGCGTTCACGGTCGAAACGCTGCAACTTCTCGATGAGATGCGAGTCCTGTAAGACTACCGGGCCGGAAGGACCCGCCGTCTCTGAGTTTTGATTGTCGCCCACCGGGGCGCCCGCATCGGTGGTGAGGTGCCTATCCTCGGCGCCGGCGTTCAAGGTCGCGCCCATGGCTAGGGCGAACAGAACATACTTTGCAAGTAAGGTTTTATGGATTTTCAAGACAAATACCTCAGTAGTTAAAGAAACTTCTAAACAAGGCGGGCAATCGCCTGAGAAACCCCGCGCCGTAGGCGGGATCGGCCTTGGATTACGTTGGCGCCAAAGCCGCGCGGGCGGTCGATTCGTGCCCGAGTGTCGCGGAGGTGATGTCGAGCCTGTCCACCTCCACATGGCCGCTACGCACCGTGTCGCGCGCAAGGAGTTGGACCTGACCGACGGTGGTGATCCTAATGAGGCGAATCGTTCCCAGACGTACGACGGTGGTATCGCTGAATATTGCCCGCCGGCCCGCGGACGTTTCCAGACGCAGGTTCCGTACCTCGTTGTTCGAACTCAATTGCAGGCCGTCGACACCCATGACGAATGAGATAGAGGCGTTATCCCCATTTCCTGTCAGCGTCTGACCCGGCGCAAGTCGAATCGAAGGAACATTGGCAATATTGCCGCAAACGACGAGGTGTCGAGCCCTTGGCTCCTTGGTCAACGCTACGAGTTGCTCAGCCGTCGCGATAAATTGCGGGGGTGATGACATAGTCGTTCCCCTCGCCCATTTGGCGGCTGCGCTGGCCTGAGCGGTGTACGCGAGCGCGGATGCGATGAGGACTTGGGCATAGCGATTCATGGTGTATTTTTCCTTTTCAGGAGGTCAATGAGCTGCATTGATATTCGTGGCAACGATGCGGCTCGCCTGTGCATCGACGGCGTATGGGTCCTCGTCAAACAAGCCCCAGCATATCCGCTCAATCGTAGTGACGTGCCCCACTATAGTGGGGGAATAACGGCATGCGATCGTTGGGCGCTGTCCTTGCCCCATCGGTTGTACGGTCCGAGCGAACACTTGTTGGCGCGCGATGAACTTGTCTCTCGCGCAGGTCGCGATTGAATGCGGTCTGGCGGATCAAGCGCACCTCAATAAATCGTTCCGTCGATTCGTCGGAGAATGCCCGGGCGCGTGGCGTCGCGCGCGAGTCGCACCGCTTCAATGAGCGGCTTGTGCGATATTGCGGCGGCTAGTTGGGATCTGCGGACGCCGGTGCGTTCGCGCTGCCTACAACTCGATGATTCCGCGCCGGAGCGCGAGAGTGACGGCGTGGGTCCGATCACTCGCGCCTAATTTGGCGAGAATGCTTGTCATGTGCCCTTTGACCGTGTCTTCGTTGATCGAGAGTTTGACTCCGATTCGTTTGTTCGAATTGCCGGTTGCCGCAAGTGAAAGCACCTCGATTTCACGCGCGGTCAGCAATTCTTCACCCGTATGATGGGCAATTTGCGCGGCAACGTCTGAATGGACGCGCTTCAAACCACGGTGGGCTGCGCGAATCGTGTCTAACAATTCTTTTCGGACGAGTCCCTTGAGCACGTACGCCAGTGCTCCGGCCTTCAAGGCGCGCTGTGCCAGAACGTCGCCCGCAAAGGTGGTGAGAACGACGATGCGGGCGCCAGGAAACTCCGTTCGGATGGCCGTGATGGCCTCGATGCCGCCCATAAGCGGCATCTGCAGGTCCATTAGTGTTACGTTGGGCCGATGGCTCCTGTATTGCACGAGCGCGTCCTGCCCGTTCGAGGCTTCGGCAACCAGAGACAGATCGGGCTGATTATTGATAAGGGCACGAAGGCCCTCTCGAAGAATCGGATGATCATCAACGGCCAAAATGCGGATCGGTGCGGCGGAAATGTTCATGCCAGCTGTCTCGTAATGCGATGCGGATTTCCACTTGAGAGTCTATACCAAGGCTCCCGCCTGCGGGGCATCACGGTCACGGGTTATAAGCCGCCCACTTGGTTGCGTGCGAAAATATTTCGGCGAAACCCCCATTATCGAGAGTATCCATTTCTTGGGGGTACGCGCTGCACAAGCCTAGACTTGTGCAGCGCGTCCATGAACGCTCCTTTGGTTGAAGAGTAGCCCATTCGTTCCCGAACGAGCCTAGTTGACCAGCGTGCCGAAGTTACAGCCCGCCGGCGCATTCAGCGTCGTCGCCGCGCCGACGATGAACGTGTGGGGGGCCGTTGCGCCCGTGGTGGTTAGCTGGGTCTTGGTGAAGAAGGCAATGCCGAACGCCCCTGCGGAATCCGTCGCCGCAAGATCGCCGACGTTGTCGAAACAGATGCCGTTCGGCGAATTCAGCGTCGCATAGCCATTCACCATCGTCGGGCTGAGGGTCACGGCCGGCATCGGAGCGCCCGTCATCGCGAGGCTGGTCTTGGAGAATTCGACCAGGGTGAACGGTGTATTCGCATTGCTCGACCACAGGTTCCCTGTGGAATCGAACGCCAACGCCCACGGCCCCTGGATCGAGTGGTGGCCGTCGTCACTCAGCACCACGTCCGGCGTCAGATAGGGCGTCAGCATCCCGGTTGCCGGCGGCATCGACAAGTGAGCGGCCAGGAACTCGACGATTGTCGTACCGACAGGGCTCATCGCGCCCTTCGCTCCCGGCACGCCGCCGTTGTTCGCCACCCACAGGTTGCCTTTGACGTCGAACGCGATTCCCAGCGGGCCATTGAACTCGGCGGACGAAATGATCACGGCAGGCATGGTGCTGTTGGTGCCCGAGTGGGCCAGCTCTGCCGCCGTGAACACCAGCACGGTGTCGTTGTTATGGTCGGTGACCCATTGATTGCCCTGCGAATCGAATACGGACTGCTGGGGAAATTTCAAGGCAGTCGACGTGATCGTTGCGATCGGTTCCGGCTTCGGGTTGGTCTTGAGGGCCGCGAGCTGGGCCGCGCTGAACTCGAACAATGCGGGCGTGGCGAAGCCGTTGACCATGCCCTTCGGGTCCATCACCCACAAATTGCCGTGTGCGTCGAACGTCACGCCCTGCGGTGACCCGAACACGGGACTGCTATTCACGAGATGCGGGGGCGCCGCGCTCGTGCCGCCCGCCAATTGGCTCGGAACGTACTCCAGCACATTCGTGCCGTTCGCGATCCACAGTCCTTTGCTGTTGACCGCAGGCGCGGTGGTGGCCGCAGGCGCTTTCACCGTGGTGCCGCTGTTCCCGTTGCCGCAGGCGGACAGGCCGCTCACGAGCAGCGCCGCTAACATTGCCGTGGTCCTGCCGGAAGAGCCGAAATGCTTTGCTGAATAAATCAAGATAGTCTCCGTGTGCCGGTTAAACCGGCGGGTTGTAGTGAATGAAAGAGTCATAGGCCGAGTAATGCGGCGCGCACTTGCACCCCCCGGTCGCACCCTTGACGAGCGTCGACTGGAGAAGGCCTGAGAACGTCTCCAGATTAAAACGGCAATCGAAATCACGTACCCCACTATCGTGGGGACTTAACAGTAGCCGATGGTGGGGCGATCTCTTGGCGTGTCGGCGGCGAAGAGCGCTGCCTATTGTCTGGAGGCGGCACATCGGTTGTTGCCCAGAAATATCGGTTCGTCCGGCAATGCATCCCGAAAAGCCACGCAAATCAAATTGCCGAGATCTGTCGAGTGATTCTTACGTCCGTAGGTGCCGGGCCAACAAAGTTTGCGGTAAATTTGCTCTCCCTGCGCTCACCACTACCGAGCAAAAGGCGCGAGCTTGGATCGCGAAACGCGAGATGCGGAATTCGCTGCAGTCGACGCGAGCCCGGTCAGATCTCATCTGGACCAGGGTCGGCTCTGAATATGCGCGCGAGCCAAGACTTCGATTTGTCCAGCGTGCGTGACCGATAGGCCATCGTCGCCGGTACTCGGAGTTGCACCTCCGTGCCCGCGCCCGGCCGAGTGAATATCTCAATGCGAGAGCTTATCTTGGCGGCGCGCTCGCGCATGCCGACGAGGCCGAAGTGGCCGGCTCTGCCGGTTTCCACAAGGGCGCTCTCCTCTATTCCGATGCCATCGTCGCGAACTAGCAGGCTCAGGGCGGCAGTCCCATATCGAATCTCCAACTCGATGCTACTCGCCTTTGCATGATTGAATGAGTTCGTCAGTGCCTCGGCCCCGATTCGATACGCCTCTTCGCGCACGACGGGGTGCAGCACCTTGGATTCGCCTTCCGATTCCGAATGAAACTTGATGGATCGATCGGCGGCCAACGATTGACCCAGTGCGGTCAGCGCTGCGAACAGTTCTTGGGATTCCAGGCTGAACCCCCGCAGCCCTGCCAGTTTACTGCGGCCATCCTCCAGTACTTCATCGGCGAGATTGAGTGCTTCCTCCAGGCGATCGCGGTTGGTGTCCCTCGAGGGCAAGCGCTCGGCGGCGGCCTGAAACTTAAACACCAGACCCTGCATCCCTTGAAGTAGCGTGTCGTGCAAGTCACGGGCGATGCGCTCGCGCTCCGACAGCCGTTCCTCAAGCCTACCGCGCATTCTCTGCTGAATCTGTCGTAATCTCAGAATAAAGAGCAGCCACAGCGACGCTGCGCCCGCGACGACCCAGATCGCCAGGAACCATTTCGTCTGGACAAATGCCGGGGGAATCGTGAAATCGACAGACGCTCCCGTTTCGTTCCAGACCCCATCGTTGTTCGACGCGATCGCGCGGAATGTGTAGTGCCCAGGGAGAAGGTCGGTGAAGTACGCCTCTCGCCGCGCGCCTACGTCCTGCCACGGTTGCTCAGCGCCCAGCTGGTACCGAAATCGGACCCGCTCCGGAATTGACAAGCTGAGCGCCGTATAGCTGATTTGCAGGTTGCGCGTCCTGATCGGCAGCTTCAGGGCCGCCGACGGCTCGTAACGAATGCGGTCCGCGACAATGGATTGCACGTCGACGGTCGGCTTAAGCACGTTTCGCTTCACGTGCCGCGGATCAGTCCATGCAATCCCGTTGCTCGTGGCAAACCACAGGCGGCCATCGGTGCCCTCCGCCATGCTTGGCAGCGGTCGAACGGCTGGCGGCGTCCCTGGCATGCCATCGAGAAAATCCAGCAGAGTGTAGCGAACCGCGTAGAGTGGATCGCTTACGAGCCGACGTACCTCCTCTGCCGGTACCGTCATCGCGCCTTCGCTCGTATTGAGCCAAAGATCACCCTCCGCGGTCTCGACGATTCCGGAGACGCTCGGCAGTGATGTGCCGCCCTGGCGCGTGACCGGATTGAATCGGCGGCCATCGAAACGCGCGAGACCATGCTCTCCGCCAACCCAGACGTGACGGGTCCGCGCGGCAATCGAGAGCACAGCCCCGATGTCGAGCCCGTCAGCGACGGACAGACGCCGTACCGTATCCTTGTCCACGATTTGAACCAGACTGTTCGGATAGCCCTGCCAGACGCGACCATCGCTGTCGGTTGTCAGGCTTATCGCGGATTCTCCGTAGCGACTCCACTTGCCATCGGCCAGGCGGAACACACCGGCACGCGCGATCGACACCCACAGTGCGCCTGACCGATCTTTGGCGATGGCCTGAACAGCGGGGTAAGGCTTGACTCGGTTGTCGACGGGCAGATCGATCGCGACCCATCGCTGGCCTGCGGAGTGCCAGATCATCTCTCGACCGCCGAACCAAACAATGCCGTCCGGATCGCGGTAGGCGCAGGTGACATCACGCGGGCCGGGCACCGCCTCAACGGTTGACCCTTTCGTGACCTTGAAAGCACCATTCCTGGAATCGGCGCCGATCAGCATGGCATTACCATCGCCGGCCGCCAGGGCGAAACCATCCGAATCAGCAGCGAGGTCGACTCTAGTCAGGCGCGACTCGCGAAACCGGTCCAATCCCCCGGGCGTTCCGATCCAAATATTGCCCTCCCGGTCTTCAAGGCCCGATAAAAATCCTTTGGATGCTGGTCCTGTCAGGCCATCCGTAACCAAAAACGCGTCCGCCGAAACCCCGTCAGCCAATCCATCGCGGAGTAGGGCCGTCGAGTCTCTCAAACGACGAATGCCGATTGGCGTCGAGATCCAGAACGTGCCGTCACGGTCAATGACCTTTACGTCTATCGGGCCTAGTCGCTGGTCTTCGAGTCGAAGCCACTCTTTGCCCGCGTTCGTAGGCCCAGGTGGCATATACAAGGCACGAATGCCCTGAGTTCCATCGATCAGCCACAGGGTGCCGTCCGGGCCTTCGAGGAACTTGATCGCGCCGTCGAGCCGAATGTCCGTGGGCGTAAGGGCGCGTTCCCCTGGGCGCAGATACATGATCGAGTTGTCGACGGCGATCCACAGAGTTCCACTTCTGTCGAAGCTGAGCATACTCGCGTAGGTCTTGGGCAAACGAAGTTCGGCACTTACGTCGGCCCAATGCGAGCCGTCGAAGCGCCGTAGACCGCGCGTAGTCGCCAGCCATACTGTGCCGGACTTATCCTGCGCGAAACCGCGAACGCTGCCAACGGGGAGGCCCTCGCGCTCACCATAATTCCTGATCCCGCCATTGCTGATGAAGCTCGCGCCGCCAAACACGTAGCCGACCCAAAGGCCACCCGACGGCGGCGCCCAGACCGCATGTACGCTGCTTGAGGGCAATCGCTGCCCATGAATGGCGTCGATGCGCTCGAAGCGAACCCCGTCGAAACGGAACAGTCCCGCCGTGCTGCCTATCCAGAGGTAGCCGTCTCTCGTTTGAACAAGGCACTCGATATCCGTGGGAGCGCCTTCTTTGGTAGTCCAGGCCGTGTGATAGAACTGCTTGATTCTCAGGTCGGGCGACAACGCGCAGGCGGGAGAGGCAAGCATGAGGGCCGCCACATAAGTGCATAGCGATTGAAAGCCTCGGCGGTCTTGGCCGTGCGTCACCATACCCCGAATTGTAACGCACCGGCTCCGTTTCAAAAGTAACAGGCCGTTTCAAACGTAACAGGCAGTTCCTGGTGATCCTTCGGGGCGGCTCGTAGCATATGTACGAGCAACGCACGAAGGTAATCTGAAAATGGACAAGGGTAGACAATTCCAGCCGTGGATCTTAGGCGGACTATCGATGGCGACCGTTGCAATCGCAATCAGTGTTGGTTGGACTAAAGGTATTGCACCAAATAATTCGCCCGCGCCAAGCCAAACAACCGCTCATCTATTACGGGACGCGGAGGTGACGACCGCACCGGCAGCAGCACCAGCACCGGCGCCTACACCTGCACCTGCACCGACTTTAGCGGTCGCGCAAATTCATAGGGTGACCCCGCCGATCGAGCAACACCGCCAAATCTGGGAATGCACGATCAACGGCCAAAAAACCTTTTCCGATTATCCGTGCGGTGACAAATCCTCACTTCGCGAAATAGGTCCAATCAACAGAATGGATCCAACACCCATACTTCCGCACTCTCGCTCATATGTGCCGGAATCAAGCGGCCAGCCCAGGTACTCCTACCCGAGCCAGCAAGCAGACTCCTACCCGAGCGAGCAACAATCCGCTGACAACTCCTATCCTGTGGATAACTCATATCCGGTGTTCGTAGGAAATCCATTCGGCGAGCGCAGAAGACCCGACCATGAGGAGCGCAGAAGATCCGATCATGAGCACCGGCCGCAGAGCCACGATCGTGGTGGACTACAACCTCGGAGAAATTAGGGATTCACCGTAGCGAAACTGCGTTCGATCGACTGCGTTCGATCGACCGATCGCGTAGCCAGACGCTCCCTTGCGTGCTTCAGTATCATAAAAGTGCCTTCTTGCGATCTGTTGGGCATTTATATAGCTTCGGTTACTGATTGATACCACAGGTTTGGTGGTGACGCATACCCAATCAGGAAAACCAGATGAGAAACGCAGTATCGTCAGAGGCACTCGACCAAATATTTCGCACCGCTCGAACCTACAACGGATGGAGCGACACACCCGTGGACGAGGGCATTGTGCGCGACCTCTATGACCTTCTGAAGTGGGGGCCGACCTCGGCCAACAGCTGCCCTGCGCGGTTTGTCTGGGTTCGCAGTCCGGAGGGTAAGGCTCGACTGGCTGGGCTTGCGGCGGAAAAGAACCGACCCAAAATCTTGGCAGCGCCTCTGACCGTCATCATCGGTAACGACCTGGATTTTCCCGACGTGTTGTCGAAGCTTCTGCCCCACAATGCCGAGATGGCACAAAAGGTAAGTTGCATTGATGTCGAGCCGGAAACTCGGAAACCCGGCACGTAGGTGGATCTGCGAGACAGCCCCGCAGATCCACCCTTACCTTCGCTTAGTGCGCTTTACCCTCCGCGTTGATGGGTATTCGCTTCGTGCGTTCGACCGCGCGTGCATTCTTCGGTACTGTCACCGTGAGGACGCCGTTCTTGAATGTCGCGTTCACGGCGCCGTCATCTACATCTCGATCGAGCGTGATCTGTCGCTCGAAGCGCCCATAGAATCGTTCGCTGTAGCTTCGATTCCGAGCCTCAGTCTCAAGCTTCTTCTCTCCACGCACGGTGAGTAGGCCGTCCTGAAGCAGCACCTCCACGTCGCGCTCCTCAAGGCCCGGAAGCTCGGCGGTGACCCGATACTCTTTTTCGGTCTCCTCCACATCCACGCTGGGCCATGCACCGCGACCTCCCCAGAGCCGGGGGTCGTCAAAACCCCGGAACACATCATCGAAGAGACGATTCATCTGCCGATGCAAACTCCGCACCGGGCTTAAGGACTCTGATCGTGTCGCGGGGCTACGCTCACGATCGCCCCGAGACCAGGGAACAAGATCTCGAACATTCATGGTCGTTACCTCCTAAACAACATCCCTAGACGAGGACCATATAGAGCATCCCGCGCGACTTTCAAGGGGTGTTTTTTAGCGGGTTCCCAGTATCGTCGAGCCCCGGATAAGCAGTGGTGCGGTGCACAGTACAACGCCTTTTAGGGCGCCGCCGCGCCGCTCATCAGGCGTGGGGTAGCCAGGGTCCTTTTGATTTAGGGCGTGGCATTCCCTCTTGAAAAATCCAATTTTTGCGCTAAATTTTGTGCTGGCTTTAGCGCGCCCATGCGGGGCGTTCAAGCCGATTCTTACTCACGCAGGAGATTTGCTGGACTTAAAATTTGGGAGGTACTCACCATGTCCACCGCTGACACGATGACACCCTTAGTTTCGGCGCCCTGGGTTGACGCCGATGGCAACCCTCTTCCAGAGAGGGCATTACCCGGACTTCGTCCCGAAGTCATCCACGGTCTCGAATGCTCCTTCCCCGGAATTATCAGCCCCGCGCACAAGGCATTGCTCGAGATTTGCTGCGGCCTCGCTGAAACTGAACTCGGCAGCATTGATTTTACGGGATGCTTTTTTCCCGAAGAACCCTGCCCGGTTTTCCAGCCTTGCCTTACGCTTGCCATAGACGATGCCGGTCGGCGCTGGATCGCCGAGCTTGGTGAAAAAGCGCTGCCGGGTCCGATCTGGTGTGTGTTTCCGGACCCCAAAGTGGCGGTGTACGTGAGTGATGATCTTGCCGCCTTCATGGCCACGTTGCGTGGCTGCGCCTGCAGAGGCGAGACCCTTCAGTGGCTGCAAAACCTTTCCGACGAGGCGCGGATCGTATGGACGCAGCGTCATGCTTTCGCGCAACGTCCCTATCAACTGCGCGATCCGGATGAGAAGGTCCGCGGTTGGCTTGCCGGGCTGCCCTTCGATGCGTACGTGTATGACGTCCGTACGCCGAAGATCGCGCGCGGCTGGCCCTACGGCCTCGCCGGGCCCTCCGCTCGACTATATCGCTGTGCACGTCTGCCGGTGTTTGCGGTCGTCGGATCCGCCTCAGAAGGGTGGCGCCAAAAGTTCAGTGCGACGATTCCGCCGACCTATCGCGAGGCGACGGCGCGCGCCGACGTGGTGGATCTCGCCGCACGGCGCAAGCGTCGAACGCCGCGCTCGATACCGGCCAATCCCCGGCAGGGGCTGGCGAGTGGGACGAGCGATGAGTAGCAGGAGGGCCTTACGGTGCACGCAATGCGCAGAAAGCAGCGAGGCTCGAGGATCTCGCCCTGGGCGTGGGGGGCCGTGGCGCTCTATGGCGTGGTGCCAGATGCGGTGGCGGGTGATCTGTTTCCCGCCCTCCCCTGTGTCTGGGCCGCGGCCGCAGCGCTCAGCCTGACCCTGATAACGGCGGTGAGGGGATCGGAGAAGTAGGTCCCTCACAGCGCTTCTTGGCACAGCGAGCACGCGCTCGGGCGCGTACTCGCTCGGCCCCGCGTTGCCACCGTCACGGTGCCGAATCACCTTTCAGCCAAGCGATTTTTTCAGAATAATCCCCTTGATTTTTTCCTGGGCCTCCGCAAATTGCTTTTTGCGCGCTCTCGGGGGAACCTCCCGGAGCAGTTTCGTGACATTCAGTTAACACTAAGGAGAATCCGCCATGAACAGTATGGTGCGACAAGAGCCCTGGAGCCTGATGCCGCGTCTGCAAGACGAAATCAACCGGCTCTTCGGCAATGTACAACAAAGCGACAGCAGCTCGGCCACGGCAACGTGGATCCCGCCGGTCGATATCCATGAGTACGCGGATCGCTTCGAATTCTATGTCGATGCGCCTGGGGTGAATCTGGACACAATTGACCTCACACTCGAGGGCGGCGTGCTGACACTCTCCGGTGAGCGATCCGAGCAAGCGAGGAATGCCCAAGGCGAAGAGCCTCAATACCGCCGTATCGAGCGAAGTCAAGGTCACTTCTACCGGCGTTTTGTGTTACCCGACACGGTGGACAGCGACAAGGTCAATGCCACCGGTAAGAACGGCGTATTGACCGTCACGATCCCGAAGCAGGCGAAGGCAATGCCTCGCCGCATTCAGATCGGGGCGTAAGCTTGCACCTGCCGTGACGCGGAGATGACCCGCGTCACGGCCTCTTTACTTGAACTCGCCGATCACACCGAGTTACGCGTCTCCCAGTCCTTGACTTGCCTCTCCGCCTCGTCTTTCTTGACACCGTATTTTTCCTGGAGGCGACCGACCAGCTGATCGCGCTTGCCCGCAATCTTGTCCACTTCATCGTCGGTGAGCTTGCCCCATTGCACCTTGATCTTGCCCTTGAACTGTTTCCAGTTCCCTGCCGCGCGCTCCCAATTCATAGGTACCTCCTCGTTTGTCGGGACGTGTTACACACCTGGGGGTACCAGACCACAAGACGGCATGCGAGGGAACGTCTCGTAGGCGCCCAACGCTACGCGGCCGCGTCCACGAAGCTCAATGGTCCACGGCGTGCGCTGGAATCTTGGATACCATTCTCTGAACAGCTTATCGAGTCGGGAATCGAGAACGGCGCAACGCACTTGCAACAGCGAATTGGCGCCATCCGCCGACCAGCGAATAGGCTTTCCCCTTCCCATGCGCTCTTTGACCAGATGGCCCATTTCGGACTCCGCCGGCGCGGTTGAAATCCGCTGGCCTCTTCGCCGGGCGAGTCCGTAGTTCATCAACCCGCGGCTGTTGTTGCGAAGGTACCGGCGCAGTTCCACGGCGTGGCGCCGGAATCGACGTAGGCGATCGTGCGCCGTGACGCCTGAGGAGCTCATGGCAAGTTTTGTTGCGCGGCTGAGTTGAGTTAGCAACGGAAGAATCTCCACCCAACGCCCATGCCAGACTAGCCAGCGCAACCTCGGGACCTGTCTACGGACCCAGCGCTCTGTACCGGGGTCTGCCATGAGAACCGCGGTCTTCGACGTCATCTGCTCGATGTGACGCAGGCGCATGCTGATGTGAAACCAGTCGAGCTTCGTGGTCAGGGTTCGCTTTATTCCATTCTGCACGACGCGGGGCAGACCATCGGCTCCGTCAGCGAGCACCGACAGCTTCGTCTCATTGGTATAGCCGTCGTCATCCAGCGCGGATCGCATCATCTTCGCAGAGCACGCTCTAGCCGCTTCGGGCACCCAGGCGAAGCGGTTGCCGAGCTGGCCATTGCGCTCAATGCGTCCAGCAATGACATGCAACTGACGACCGGAAGCGCTGCAATCGGCACGTACCCAGGTACCGTCCAACGCAACAGTGATGTGCCGAGCGTTCATTACCGCACTTCGGCCGGGACCGTATTCGTCGTACTCGGTCCGATCTGTCGCGCGCTTTTCCAATTCATCCCCCACCGCTAGAGTTCGACGGCGGACGTTGCCGTATGAAACCTCCCGGGAACTCAGTGGCAGGAGTTCTCGCAGCAGCGCAACCGCCTTCCGATACGGCATGGCGCTTCCCAGCTTTGCCAGCAAGTAAACAAATTCAGGTGTGTGCCTATTAGGCATTGCGCCTTGAAGCGGCCATTCCGCACGAGTCTTGGTTTCGCGGCATTCGCAACCCACATATCGTGGACATCGGATGAGAATCTCACCAAACAGCGAGCGCAGCAGCCGTTCCCTGTAATCCTTAATTCTCCGGTTTCTGCCACAGACTGGGCAAACGCGTCGGGCAGCCGCTTGAATTGCCACCTGATCTTTGACCAGATTCGACTGGATACTGCGCAGCAGGGCCTTTGCGTCAAGTAAGCTTAGGCCCAGCTCGTCGGGCCCTAAAATGTCTGTGGGACGTTCTACCCTGGCGATGTCTCGCTCGTGCAAGACACGGTTCTGATCCCTGCACTCGAGACGAACTATCCACTCCATGGCAATTCCCCTCTGATGGCAATCGGCTCTCGGGCGATTCGAAACATCGCCGAACTTTACACCGAAGTGTGGCGGCAACTAGGCCGTCAAAAATATGCTCATACCCCCAGGTGTGTAACACGTCCCGACACAGTGGCTGGCGCTGCGACAGGAGTCATGGCCGCCCTCATACCGCCGCGAACGGTGGATCGACGTACGAGAATTCACGTAAATCGCAGTGCACAAGGCAAATTGGACATCAATTGCTGACGGATTGGACAGAGACTACTGAAATCGACAGCCGTCAGCACCCGGAATGGACCACTCTCCATAATCGCAGGCGCTCAGCTCTCTCAATTCAAAAATACCGGGAATAACTTCCGGCTAGTCTCGACCCCTGATCCAGGCGAGGAACCAATGCCACCCTCGCCGCATTTCAAACCCCAGCTGGCGCGGGTTGAACCACATGCCGTCGCGCGATTTGCGCAGCACCTCGATCAGCACGCCACCGCGCCGACGCCACTGTCGTTTGCGCTCGATTCCCCGGCTTTCCTTTTCACGGAGCCACCAAAGGTCGCGAGGCTGCTTGAGCGCCTGGGGCGGTGTCTCGAATACCAGGATGTACGCATAGCGCGGCGCGTCGGACTGATTGGGCGACGCGTAGTGCAGGGTACGTCCGTGATGCACGGTGGCCCCTCCCGCGGGCAACGGACAGGCAACTCCAACGCTGCGATCAAAGTCAGCCGCGCATTCGATCGCCTGGATTTGCCGGTTATTCTGGAAGGAGCGGTGCGGCAGCACCCCCCCTCGATGGGATTGCGGCAGATAGACCATGCAGCCGTTGTCAAGCGTCACATCCTGCAACGGAATCCAAATCGACACCTGCTCATACGTGAACTTGGGATCGAAGCGGTAGGCCTCATCCTGGTGCCACGGCGTTTCGCTGCCTTCGTGCGGCGGCTTCAGAATCCCATGCTGGAATGTCGGCGCAGCGCTTGGGCCGAGTAGCTGCCGGGCGATCGCCAGGCCGCGCGCCTGCAGCTTCATGCGCCGCAGCTCGGGTGCAAAATGGTGAGGATTGATGATGGTTGGAAGCAGGCGTTTGCCACCCTCCGCGTCATCAGTCACCAGATCGTAGTACGAACCCTCTGCTCGGCCCGCCTGCTCGCTGAATAGTCGCGACATGACCTCACCGAGCGGCCGAATCTCGTCGGCATCTATGAGCGCGGGGATGCTGAGAAAGCCCTGCTCATGAAATCGACTCACATCGCTCGGCCCGAGGGCACCCGGTGCCTGGGCGGTGGTTGCGATCGCGATGCTCACGGCCATGTCAGCAATATCCTCCCCCACGGGTGACCCGGCGGCATAGCGATCCCTCGGTGGGTATTCCCGCTCGTAGGAGAATCCTTTGTACAAGATCTGCGGCGTAACGCAAGTGCACGTTTCCCTTCCTGAGTTAAGTTAAGCGGAGTGACTCGGCGCGGCCAATCGCCGCACGCGCGCATACATCACACCGAGGATCAGACACTGTGCAACCCCCTGGGTGACCGAGTAAAACAGCACGGCTTCGAGAGGCGCCGCGCCAACGTGCCGCGCGATCACGATCGAGGTCACCAACGCTCCGAAGCGCAGTGCATCGAGCGCGGCGGACAGACGCTGCCTGCCCATCAACAGCAAGGTGTGGCTCACCGGGATGGCGACGGCGGCCGGGAAATAGCCGACCAGCATGACATCGATGTATTGGGACGCCGGTCCCCAGGAGCGCCCGAATATGAACGGCAGCGCCAGGGTCGCGGATAGGTACACGCCGGCGAGCCACACAGCGGAGATTGCCGCTTGTTTCCACAGCACGCCGAGGAAGAGCCGCGGCAATTCGGCGGGACTGCGCGCAACAAGCCGCCCGGCCTCGCCGACGAACACCTGCTGGAAGGCGTTGCCCGATACACGCAGCGGCTGCATCAGCACTCGATCTCCGAGGAAAAGGAACCCACCGATCGCGGCGCCGTACAGCGTGGTGAAGACGATGTTTCCCAGGCTTGCGGATCCGGTCAAGAGAATGCCGGCCCAGCTCGAAAACAGCGGGAATCGACGATATTTCTTCGCAGCCTCGATGACGCTTCGCAAGGAAACGCCTGTGAATATCGAAGGCACCGTGAAGATCAGCCTGCGCGAAAGTCCGAGCGTGCCCCCCAACTGCCCAATCGTGAATCCCGTCAACAATCCGACCGTACCGCCCGATGCCGCACCGAGAGCGATTTGCAGCGCGGGTCCAAGGAGGGCCTGGGACACTCGAGTCTTGGCAATGTCGGCATAACGCCCGACGCGGGTCGCTTCGTAGCTCAGGACGTTAAAGGCACCAAATGCGAGCAAGGCAAGCGGCAGGAACATCCGATAGGGCGCGGTGGGGCCGATCGCGTCGAGAACCGACTGCGGCGATATCAGCAGCACGCCAGTGATGAGCGCCGAGGTGATCGCGACCACGAGAAAACACAGCGTCATGACGCTGCCGGCCTCTGCATCGCTGCGGCATAGCGGCAGCGCGATCTCATAGCGAAGTGTCGACGCCGGCGCCAAAATCATCATAGCGAACATCACGACGCTTAGGATGCCGAGCTGCGCCGGCGCATAGAGGCGAGTGAGTACCGGATAGGCGGCAAACGTGAGCAGTTGTGCCGCCGCGTTGGCGGCGAACAGTCGAAACACGTTTTGCGCGAAATCGCCACGGATCGGCACGCGGGTCTTGAGGCCACCAAGCAAGCGCGAAGTCCAAGTCGGCATCAATTCTGCCCCAAACTCATGATTTGCGGCACGCGATAGCATCGCTGCTGCAAACGCCCCTCAACCCACGCCGGCGAACTGTGCCTTCCAGGCGTTGATGGCATCCCAAGGCAGGGAGATCGAAACTGCAGGAGAACTCCCGATCCAATTCTTGATCATTCCAAGATCCCGCCGATCGACGACGGGAATATTGGTTTCTTTGGCCAACTCGATGGCTCGATTGTCGACCGTCAGGATCAGCGCACGGCGCCCGTACTGCAGAGCCCGTATGCCGCCGTGCAACCGCGTGCCGACGACGTCGACATCGCCGGCCCCAAGTACGCGATTATAACCATCGATATCGGCGATGACCGGGAGGCGCGCGCCGAGCGAGAGGGAATTGAGATAGTCGATGTCGGGTTTCATCTGGCACCAGAAATGCACGGTCTCGTATTCCTCGATGAGCAGGCGAATCAACGTCGCATCCGCGGGATCTGGGCGCTGGTAATTCAACGAGACAACGGCGTTTCGAGCCTTCGTGGTCGGCACGGCGGCACATCTTTGCTCACTGAGCGACCACAAAGTCGGGCAAGCGGTGTAAACGACGCTCTTTACCTGACCGTTCATCCGATCCAGGGTGTACTTGTCGCGTACGGAGTGCATGAATCTTTTCGACAAGATGCTCCTGAACAGCGCCCTCGACAAGATGTCGATCGCACCCTGGTACTGCTGCCATCCGACTCCGAGCAGCACGATGTTTTTCAAAAAGAACATGTCGTAAAGCCGCAGGTGCCAGTTGGCCCGAATGAACATATGCGACTTCAAGATGTTCGTGCCGCCGACGATGCCGATGTCGAACTGCCCGAGGGTACGGTAGGCTTCCCGCGGCATCCACGCATGAGTCGCGATTCGTTGCGGCTGGATACCCGGACCAAATATGGAATATAGGACATCCCAAACCGCGTCCATGATGATGTGATCGCCGAGATTGTCCGTCGCAATCGAGGTATCGAACACGCATAAGGGGGAGCGGCCGGCGCTCCTCGGTGCTACAGCCATCGGTAGACGCGCTTGGGGATATGCTCCACACGCTTGTTGAGGACGATGCCGGCGACATGGCCCCCGTTGGCCCCAATGGCGCCGAGCAGCGATTTGACGAGCGGCGCTCGCGTCTTTTCGGATTCGACGACGACCACCACCGCATCCACATGCTTCGAGAGCGCCGGACCGAGATCGGAGACACTGCTGGCAGGGGCATCGATGACGATCAGATCAAAGACGCCTCGGAACTTGCGCAGTGCCTCCGCGTATCGGGAGACTCCGGCAAGCATCTCGTGTTGCGTCACGTTCGAGTCGAGCCGACACGATACGAGACCGACGGGGACCGAGACACCATCGTAGGCTGCCAAGCGCTCGAGGCTCTTGCGCATGACCATCCAGTTCAAACGCAATAGATCATCGGTACCGGTCCCGTCGCAGAGTAAAACGCGCTGACCGGAGAACTCCGCCGCGACTTGGCCTATTCCGTATGCCAGCGAGGTGACGCCCGCCTTCGGATTCGGGGAGAAAATCTCGATGACGCAGCCCCTCTCGGTGGGGCAGGCCGCCCGAATGCGGTGGTAGAGCGAGGCCATGTCGGACAGCGGGAACCTGAACGCCTCAACGGCAACATCCGTCCCGGGCTCGGGTTTATAGGGAGCGAGGTCAGCCACGGCGCCGCTCGTCAGCTCCTGGCCGCTCGTCAGCTCCTGACCGCTCGTCAGCTCCTGACCGCTCGTCAGCTCCTGGAGGGTCGGCTCGGTGCGAGTGGGGATGTGCATCAGCGGGCCTGCGACGGCATGCGGTTGAGGGTAACCAGGACCGGCACCCCGAAAGTGTCCTCGATCTGCTCGGGCAGCCCGAATGTCTCGCTCAGCGACTCGCGCATGAATCCGAACGCGATGCCGCCAAAAATGCCGAGGATCAGCGCAAGTGCCGTCGACAGCTTCCACCGGGGACGAGCCAGTTTGTACCCCAGCGTCGGCTGCTGAACGATTGCCAGCGAGGTAATTTGCGACTTGTTCAGATCGGCGGAAATTCTGGACTCCTCACTGCGCTGCAGCTGCGTGGTCATATTCTCCTGTGCCACTTGAACTCGCGACTCGAGCTGATGCAGTTGTCCCTCCAGACGGGCCAATTCCAAAAGCCGTGCATTGATGCCCGCCAAGTCCTTGGTAATGGCGTCCACCTGCGCTTGGGCGCCGGAAACGTCGGCGGAGTTGCGCAGCATGTCCGTCTGCAGCGTTTGATAGACCGGGCTTGCGCCGCCGCGAACGGTTTGATCGATCTCACGCTGAATCTCCGCGAGGCGCTTGCGCGCATCCGCGACCGCGATTTCGGCGTTCTGCACGAACGGGCTCTCGGCCGGGTAGGTCGTGCGTGCCGCGTTGTAGCGCTCGATTTGTGCCGAAAGGCGCGCCTGCGCGTCGTCGAGCTGACGCGACATCGCGTCGGTCCCGCTGCTGCTGGTCGCGCGCGATTCGAAGTCCCGCATGGAGAGTTCGAGCGCCTGCTTTCGCGCCAACGCGGCGCCGAGCGCGGATCGCGCGGTATCCAAGTTGTCCGAAATGTCCGTTCGTTCCGTCAACAGCTGCGTGCGCTCATCCGGAATGGAGGAGAGCTGATGGGCCACCTTGAATGTCCGCAGCTCCTCATTCTCGGTCTGCGAATGCGCGCGGGCCACTTCCAGCTGTTCCTCCAAGAACGATGTCGAGGGAGCGCGGAAAACGCTCTGCTGAAGGGTAAAGAACTCCGATAGCAGCGTTTGGGCGGTCTCTTGCGCCACGCGAGGATCGTGGTTGAAGACCGAGATTTGCAGAATGTTGGATTCCTTGAGCTGCTGTACGTCGATGTCGTGGTCGAGCTTCTCGACGGCATTGTTCATGGGCGTGCCGTTGAAGAACCACCGCGTCATCCACGAGTCCATCAGCTTCGGATAGAGCCTTTCGATCGTCATTTTTTTGACCGTCGCGGTTTCGATGTCCTGACTCTTGGCCAACGCCTTGTAGCTCACGATGAGCGACTTGAGCACATCGTCGGAGATCTGCGGCGCCTGCGCCGAACCCGTGTAGGTCCCGTTGGCGCCGAAATCCGGCCGAGCCAGGTCCGGATTATTGAAATTGACCTTCACCATGACCTGCGCGTCGCTTTCGTATTTCGACGGCGCCAAATAGATATATAGAAAATTCAGCGCCAGGCAGGTCGCGAAAAAGCCGAGCGCCGCCCGCCGTCTCTTGAAGACGACGTACGCAATGCTTCGAGGCGTCAGTTTGATTTCCATTACCGCATTCTCACTTTATCGGTGGGGCATTCGCGATATGTCCGAAATTCGGTGCCGAACACCGAATCCGGGGCCTGCGCCGAACGTTCGAGTTGAGTCAGAAGATTATTGCCGTCGTAAAACAATTCCATACGCTCGCCGTTGTTCGTCAGGACGTCAATGTTGTTCAAATGGTTGAGCCACCAAGCCCCGGCGACCTTCCCGTCGTAGATAAAGAATCCATCGGTTCGGAAGCTGAAAGAATGCCAACCGGTGTCGCACCCGTATGCAAAATGAAGATCCGGACGATTCTGCGACCAGTAGCGCGCCACGAATCGCTGCTCATCGACCTTCCTGCCGTGCAGCGGCGCCGCCCCCGCATCGATTACGACGGCGATGCCGCAGCACGCGATCATGAGCCGCACGAGATTCCAACATCGCTTCGGCTGCGCCCGCGGAACCATGCACCGCGCACCCGAGGTGCTCATCGCGCCTACCCCCGCACTACTTGATGACGCCATTCCACGTGGCGTTCGCCGAGCCCACGAAAGGAGCCTTGCCCCAGATGAGATTTTTCAAGACCACGTTCGATTGGGCTGAACCCGTTCGCGGCACGTACACGATATCGTTCAGGCAAATCCTGACGTCCTGACGCGGATCGCTGCCGTCCAGCGCCTTTTTCAGATCGAGCACGGCCACCATCGGCTGGGAGCCGTCCGGCAGACGGCGCACCACCACGATCTGGCGGAAAGTTGCGCGGTCAGTCAGGCCGCCGGCCAAAGACACCGCGGACAGTGCGGTCTCATTGCCCTGCAGGGAGAATACACCCGGCAGGAGCACCTCGCCCGTGACGAACACCCGGCGACCGGCCTGAGCCTTCACGACCACGGTCGCATTCGGTTGATTGAGGTAGGTCCGATAGGCGGCGGTAACGGTCGCAGACAATGCCTGCGTGGTGTTGCCGGCCGCCACCACGTCGCCAATCAGCGACAGCGAGGCCTTTCCATCCGCGCGCACTTGGACGTCGAAATCAAGTTCCGGATTGAAGTAGAACTTGACCGTGAGTACGTCGCCGATTTGGATGTTGTAGCCGTTTGCGTCCAGTCGGTCGCTGCGATTGATGAACTCGGCGAGCGGGGTCTCATGCACCGGCTTATAGGCGCATGCGCTGAGCGCGACGGCGATCAGAGAGATGAAGACGAACGGTCGAGTCCACCCACGACTCAACGCCCGATATGAAAACTGACGATCCATTGAATTCCGCCTATCCCTTTCTAGTTTAACGAACTGCTGCGCTGCTCGCCACGACACCGCCGCCCAGCAAGCTTCAAAGTAGCATCATGCATCAATATCCATCCCCGTGCCCGATCTCCTCGAGGGGATCGGTTTAATCAAAGCTCAACCATATCGGATGCCGACGCCATTCGCATCCTCATTCTCAATCGGGCGCGCAGTGCAGAAATCTTATGGCAAGTCTTTGCGGCCGATCGACGACACGATTGCGATCGTCGCGCTTTTGTGTTGCTCTAAGCTCGCACGAAGCATTCGCACGGTTGGTCGCGTGCGCCGGCACCGTATGGGTGCGCTTCTCCAAATGAGGGTGCACTCATGTGACTCATGGACGGGAAATCGCGTGGCTCGCCGGCCGCGAACGATTTGCAATTGTGTGATCTGTTTCACGAATTAGGGAGATTATCGTTAAATGAAGAATTACTCGCTGAGGCGGCGCGTGTTGGTGACCGGCGGAGCTGGTTTCTTGGGCTCGCACTTGTGTGAGCGACTACTCGCCGACGGCTCCGAAGTGCTGTGCGTCGACAATTTCTTCACCGGTGCGCGCGCAAACATCGCTCACCTATTGGACAGCCCGAGATTCGAACTATTACGCCATGACATTACGTTTCCGCTCTACGTGGAAGTCGATCAGATCTACAATCTGGCGTGCCCCGCCTCGCCGATTCATTACCAATTCGACCCGGTGCAGACGACGAAGACCAGCGTCATCGGCGCGATCAACATGCTGGGGCTCGCCAAGCGCACCAAGGCGCGAATACTTCAGGCGTCCACCAGCGAAGTCTATGGAGATCCCAACATCCAACCACAGCCGGAAACTTATTGGGGGCACGTGAACCCGATCGGACCTCGCAGCTGCTACGACGAGGGCAAACGCTGCGCCGAGACGCTTTTTTTCGACTATTACCGGCAGCATAAACTCGATATCCGGGTAGTCCGAATATTCAATACCTATGGGCCACGAATGCATCCCAACGATGGGCGCGTCGTGAGCAACTTCATCGTTCAGGCCTTGTCGGGCAAGGACATCACGATCTACGGCGATGGCTTGCAAACACGCAGTTTCTGCTACGTGGACGACCTGATCGACGGCATGGTTCGAATGATGAACGTCGATCACGGACTCGTCGGTCCCGTGAACATCGGGAATCCGTGCGAATTCACGATGCTCGAGTTGGCCGGTGAAGTCCTCAAGCTCACCGGCTCGATGAGCAAGCTAGTGCACCGCCCGGCGCCGATCGACGATCCCAAGCAGCGCCAGCCGGACATCAGTATTGCCCGCGAGAAGTTGGGTTGGCAGCCAAAAGTACAGCTTGCGGCGGGTCTCAACCAGACAATCGCCTATTTTCGTGCGTTGCTCGGGAACCACAGCAATCAAGCGCCTTGGTAAGATGTTGAATTTACATAATGAATATCGCGGCTCGCAGAGGAGATTGCTGTTGCGTTTAGGGCCGGTTGAAAATACTATCGACTGCGACACGGAAAATTAGAAAAGCGTTTCAGGATGGACAGGGACGATGGGGGGGGCGGCGCCAGAGCAAAAGGATATGACGTTGCTATCGCACCAAAGCCCCCACTTGATCGCTTCCGACTCTATCCCGGCGGAGGAATTCTTTCCCAGCGCGGAGCGCAGGCATTCGGCGCGAGACCAGTCCTCGCTCAATCCGCTGCACATGATTCTCGGTTTGCAGGCCTTCGATTTCCTGGCGCCGATCCTCATCGGCTTCCTCTGCTATCAGGTATACGACGCCTCGGGGCCGACATTCTGGGCCGTGTGCGGCAAATTCTGCGTCGTTGCCGCGGTTCTGGCCCTGCTGATTTTTCGGCTCTCCGGCTGTTACCGCCGGGATCTTCTGCTCAACTCTCGGTTGACATTGCGCAAGCTCTCGACGGGTTTCTTCTGGCTGGTCTGGCTCGGTTCGATGACGGCTTTCCTGAGCAAGTCGTTCACGGAACTATCGCGCGTTTGGACGGTCCTTTGGCTGCTCTCGTGGGCAGCGACGACCATCGCGCTGCGGATGAGCGCCAATCGCCTGGTGACCGCCCGCGCCGCCAGAGGCGATGTGTACGAAACGGTAGCCGTCGTCGGCGCCACGGAATGGGCGGCTCAGCTGTGTACGCAGCTGATGCAGCAGAAGCTCCCGAGGCTGCGCATCCTCGGCGTATTCGACGATCGGCGGGAGCGAATCGCCGAACGCTTCGCCAATTCGGTCCGCTCCATCGACGAACTGCTGGAACTGGGCAGTCGCATTCACATCGACCGCGTGGTGATGGCCCTGCCCCTCGCTGCCGAGCCGAGGATTTTGGAGATTTCCCGCCGAATCATGGCGCTGTCCGTGGACATCCTGGCGTGCCCGGATTTGGGGGAGTACGAGTTGCTGCGCCGACCGATCCTCAATCAGGATGGCCTGCCGGCCTTCCGCATCACGGCGCGGCCTATTTCCGATGGGCATTTCCTGGTGAAGACGGCGGCCGACAAGATCGTGAGCCTCATCCTGTTGGTGCTTCTGCTCCCCGTGCTGGTCGCGATCGCGATCGGGATCAAATGGACCAGCCCGGGTCCTGTGTTATTTCGTCAGAAGCGGCACGGCTACAACAATCGCAAGTTCGACGTGCTCAAATTCCGCAGTATGCGCGTGGAGTCGACGGATACCAGCGGCGGCCAGCAGGCGAAGCGCAATGACAACCGGGTGAGCCCGTTTGGGCGATTTCTGCGCAAGAGCAGCTTCGACGAGCTGCCGCAGTTGTTGAACGTGCTCCGCGGCGACATGTCGTTGGTGGGGCCTAGGCCGCTGCCGATCGGGATGCGCACGCAGGACCTGTACAATCACGAGATTGTCCAGGAATACTCGCACCGCCATCGAGTCCGACCGGGAATCACGGGTTGGGCGCAGGTCAACGGGTCCCGGGGTGCGACGGAAAACCCGACCCAGCTGCAAAAGCGCGTCGAAATGGACCTCTACTACATCGAGCACTGGTCCCTATTGTTCGATGCACAGATTCTCGCCCTGACCGCTCTGCACCTGCTGCGGCCGAAGAACGCCTTTTGAGCGCGCGAGTCAAGTCCAAAACGGCCATGACATTGTCTGCATCGGCCGGGATAATGGCGCATGCCTTCCGTTCGCTCCGCCCTGTTCCTGCATGACCACTGCTTCGTTCAGGGTGGCGCGAGTCGCATCGCCATCGACGAAGCGGTCGCCCTGGCCGATCGAGGCGTTGAAGTCACCTTTCTCGGCGCCACCGGCCCCGTTGGACCGGAACTGGCCGCTTCTCGCGTCAAAACGATTTGTCTCGATCAGCCGGAACTCGCAAGCGTCGGCTCGTATCCGGCCGTCGCCTGGCAGGGCCTTTGGAACGCGACGGCGGCGCGACGAACGCGGGAACTCCTCGCAGCGCTCGATCGGTCGCAGACGATCGTGCATCTGCACGCCTATACGAAGTCGCTGACGACCAGTCCGGTGCGCGCCGCCGTGCAGGCCGGGTTCCCGATTCTTGCCACCCTGCACGATTTCTTCTCGATTTGTCCGACGGGCAATCTCTACGATTACGTGAAGGAAGTGCCCTGCGAGCTAAAGCCTCTGTCGCCCCGATGCATCGTCACGAACTGCGACAAGCGTCGATATGCCCATAAACTCTACCGGGTGGCTCGCGGCGCGCTGCAGCGCTGGCCCGGGCTGCTGCCGAGCGGGGTCGAGCATTTCATCGGTCTGTCCGCACGATCGACCGAGCTGATCCGCCCCTACCTGCCGCGAACCGCGCACGTATATCCGCTCGGCAACATCATCGATCTCGCTGCGCGGCCCGCAGTCGACATTCGCGACGGCGGCGCGCTCCTGTTCGTGGGCCGGCTGGACCCAGAGAAAGGAGTGCGGCTCTTGCTCGAGGCGGCCGACCGCGCCGGCGCATCCATGGTATTCGTCGGCGACGGCCCGCTCCGCAGTGCCGTCGAATCATCGGGGCGGCACCGCGTCACGGGGTGGCAGACGTCGAGCCAGGTGCAATCAGAGCTCGACCAGGCGCGGTGTCTGGTGTTTCCCAGCCAATGGTACGAGACCTTTGGTCTGGTCGTCAGCGAGGCGGCCGCGCGCGGCGTGCCGGCGATCGTGTCGGACGTGTCGGCCGCGGCCGAGCGCATCCGCGATGGGATCACCGGGTTCGTGTTTCGCAGCGGCGACGCCGCCGCTCTTGCCGGATGTCTGGCCGCTTCCAACGACACCAGTCGTCTTGCCAATATGGGCCGCAACGCCTACGAAGCCTTCTGGTCGGCGCCGCCGAATCGGGAGAACCATGTGACTCGACTACTTGAGATCTACGGAACCGTGCTCGATGCACACACGGCGCGCGCCAAGGCACTCGCATGATCAGGGTTCAAACCGTCGGGCGTCAGGAATTCCGGGAAGGTTGCGGACAGCTGTGGGATATCGTCCAACGGGCGTTTCAACCGGACCTGGTGGTGGGCATCCGCGCGGGCGGTTGGTGGGTGGCCGAGGAAATGAAGCGGACGCGCAATCCGCTGGGCGTCCAGTTCGTGCCGTTGACTTGCCGGCGACCCACGTCCGACGCCAAGGGAAAATCACGCGCATTCAAGCTCGTTCTGAAAGTCTTGCCGTATTTCTTGCTCGACATACTGCGGTACATCGAGTACTACGCCCTCACGCTCCCTCGATGCCGCGCGGTCGTCAAGAACGGGGCCGGGGAACCGCGTGTGCCCGAGGCCTCTGAAGTGGACGCGATCAGGTCCGCCGCCGCCCGGCTCCGACCCGGAGCACACGTGCTCGTCGTCGACGATTCGCTCGATTCTGGCGCGACGCTCGCAAGCGTGATCAAGATCTTGCGCAGCGTGCTGCCGCCGGACACCGCGGTGCGTACCGCCGCTTTCACCGTGCTCGGACCGGCTCCGATCGTCGATGCGGACTTCTCTTTGTATCACCGAATCAATTGCCGGTTCCCCTGGTCCTATGACTTCCACGGCTGAGGCGGTGTGGCTGTTCGACCTGGACGGCACCCTCATCGACGTGAACTCATTCCCGATGTGGGTCGCGGAGATTCTCATTGGCCGACTCCCGCATCTTGGTTTGGCCGCGCGAATGTCCGTCTCGGTGCGCTGCGCAGCCGCCCTGGCGGTCCGAAAACTCCTGCGCCAGAGTCACGTCGATTTCAAGCGAAAGCTGCAGCGGCTCTGGACGGACGTGACGGCGGCCGATGCCGCGCTGCACGCACCGGACGCCCTCGTCGAGCGCCTGCTCGCGCACGTTCGGCCGAGCCTCAAGGTGCTGCTCGACGATGTCGGCCAGGGACGGGTCGATGCGCTGCTGACTACGGCGGCAGCGGCGGAATATGCCGTGAGTTTGGCCCGGCAGCTCGGTTTTCGCCATGCGATCACGACACCGCCGGGTGGCCGCAAGGACGCGCCCGACAACGTCGGCGAGACCAAGCGCGACCGGACGCTCGCGTACCTCGCGGCCCAGGGGTGGGCTGCCCGCCCCCGCGTCTTCTTCACGGACCATCGGGATGATTTGCCTCTGATGCGAGAGTGCGAAGCATTGGTGTGGTTTGGCACCGACGATGACTACGGGATCATATGCCGCGAGCTCCGCGGCGTGGAAACCCTCGCGGCGCGGGAACTTGCGGGAAATGCCACCTACGAATGGGTGGTCGAGAGAACCCGTCACCGGAGCCTGGCGTGCACGTGATGCTGTGCTATTCGATCTACCCGCCGATCCAAGCCGGCGGGGCCGAACTCATCGTGTCGTATCTCGCCGAAGGCTTGGCGCGACGCGGCCATCGCGTCACGGTCATCAGCACCTGCGGGCCCGAGATGGAGCCCTATCCGACCGAGAATCGCAACGGCGTCGAGGTAATCCGCTTCTTCCCGAAGAATCGGTACTGGCTGTTCGACCGTGAGGGTCGTCGGGGACTCGTCAAACTTCGCTGGCACGTCCGGGATGCGTGGAACCGCGCAGCGGGCCGTCGATTGAGGGAAATCATGCGTGACAGCCGCCCGGATGTCGTCCATTCGCACGGCGTCGAGGGGTTTTCGCCGGCGCTTTGGCGCTCGGCGAGATCGCTCGGCATTCCGGTGGTTCACACCGCCCACGACTACTACATGATATGTCCGCGAGCGATGCTGCTGACGCGCCGGCTCGCGATCTGTACGACGCCCACCCTCGCCTGCCGGGCCCGCTCTGCCTGGTATTTGCGCTGCGCCTCGGACATTGATCTGTTTTGCAGTCCATCTCAATTCTTGCTCGACAAGCACCGGGCGGCTGGACTGCCCACCCGATTAACTGCGGTGGTGCCGAACGGGATTCCGACCCCGCGACGGGAACCGAAGAGGATCAATCGAGATCCCAACCGACCCTTACAGCTGCTATTTGCCGCTCGGCTCACGCCGGAAAAGGGTGTCCGCGTCATTCTCGAGGCGATGCGGCTGGTGCCACGCGGCTGTCCCGCCGCCCTGACGGTCGCGGGCAAGGGGGCCCTCGAGGGTGAAGTTCGGGCCGCGGCCAACGAGGATCCTCGGATTGCATTCGCCGGCTACCTGTCGGGAGAAGAGAAGGTCCGCGCCTTTGCCGGCGCGGACGCTCTGCTGCTGCCCTCGCTGTGGTACGAAAACGCGCCGGTCGTGGTGCTCGAAGCCGCCGCCTACGGACTCCCAGTGATCGGGAGCCGGCTGGGCGCGATCCCGGAGTTCGTTCAGAACGGCGTGAATGGGCTGCTATTCGAGCCGGGTAATCCGCGGTCGCTGGCGGATGCCATCGTCCGCCTGGCATCGAACCGCGCATTGCTCGAGACGCTCGCGACGGGCGGCATTCCGCTGATCGGGAAGCATTCGGTGGACGGCATGTTGGATCATTACTTGGCCCATTACTCGGGCGTGTGCGAGAAGGCCGCGACGATCGGCGAGGGTGTCCCGTCTTGAGCCGACGAGGGGTACCCAACGATGTTTTAAGGCCGTTTACCGACAATCGCGAGGTAGTTTTTTGGATAGCCGCGCCGCGTAAACTTGCTCCGGATGTCCAGTCTGTGAAAAGCAACCGAACAGAAACCGAATGCCATCTTAAGAATCATCATCATCGGCGCCAAGGCATATCCGATGAGACCGCCGCCGAGATCTTGCGGCTTCGTGGGAAGGTAACGGGCCATGCAATTCAGCTGGTAACCCACTGTCCCAAAATAGCCCTCCAGCCAATCTAGGCGTTCGATGCTGAATCCAGCCGCTGAAAACAACTCGCGCAACCCAAACTGGGTATATCGGTAAAAGTCATACGGCTGCTCGTGCTCTTCGTAGAAGAAAGGTCCGGAATAAAGCATCTTCCCTGTCGGCTTGAGAACCCTGTTCAGCTCAGCCAACGCTGCTTTCGGGTCGGGCAAATGTTCCATGACCTGGTTGAAGAGAATGAAATCGAACCGGCAATCTTCTACCGGGATGCTCTCTAAACTACAGACATAGGTCGATTGAGAATACTCCTTGTCCACTTTTTCAAAATCCGCCGATTCGTATTGAGCATGAGCGAACAAACTGCGGTACGGGGCGGTCCCGGCTCCCGCATCCAACACCACGGCCCCGTTCGGTACCCGGCCGGCGAACGCCGCATTTTCTTCCCACAGGCGGTGGCGAGAAGAATTGAATCCCAACAATCGGGCGATAAATGACATGGGCTCTCCATCTCGGCACTCGCAGTACGGCGCACGCTCATCGAGGCAATCATGCATCGAGATCCAGAGCGTAATCTGTCACATTGGCAATGCCAATCGTTTCCGGCCGTCTATTGACGGACGTTGATACTTCGGAGAGAGTCCTACATTCAGAATGAAGCACCGGCCCCCGACCGAAGCCCCCCCCGCACCAGCATCGAGCGCACCGGCTGCCGAAGATACGCTCGCGGGATACGCGTTGCCGTGCATGTCGCCCGCGGTCGAGCGTATCTTGATCCTCGCATTTGCGGTGTTCATCGGATTTACTTCAGTGGAAGCCCCGCTTCGCTACGGCTTCACGCAATTGGGCGCGGTCTGGCTCATTTATTTGCGGGACCTCGCCATCATATTGGCGATGCTCGTGCTCGCCTGCCAGCAGTTCTGGCGTCACCAGTTGCAGACGGCGTTCATCGTGTTCGCGGTGCTGATCGTTTTTCACGGCGTTGCGAGCTTTCTCCTGTGCGGGGTACCGATCGCCGTGCTCATCGGACTGAAGACGCTGCTGCCGTTCTTGTTCGGCGCAGTCTTTCTGCCGGTCTTTCTGAAGAGAAAACGCGGAATTGCACTGTTTCTGCTGGCAATGTGGCTCGTCACGGCGATCGGCATCGTCGCGGATTACTTGGGGTATCCCATGCCGTGGAAGGGCATGAATGCCTCGGTGGGCGACTACACGGTCGTCATCAACAAGAAATGGAATTACCAGGGTGAAGATCGCCTCGGGGGGTTCGCGCGCGATTCGGTCGTCGCGGGGTCGCTCGCGGCGTTCTTTGGAACTTACGTTCTCTTATTCAGCCGCTCGATCCTATTGCGTGTGGCAATCGGTGCAGCGACCCTGGCTCTGATCTACCTCACGACCTCCAAAGGCGGAGTGATCGCGTTCTTGCTCATCATCGTCGCCTGCCTGATGCCGACGAAAAAGAGTCAGCTGCTCAACAAGGCGCTGCTCGCGGCCACGTTTGCCGCGATGATCCTGCTGCCCATCGTGTTGCCGAACTACTTGATGCCCTCATCACCCGCCGTTCTGGCCTCCTTCTTCGACCGAGTCGAGCGCGTCTGGCCTGCAGCCTGGCACAACATCGACTCGCACTCGTGGATCTTCGGCTCGGGCATCGGCAATATCGGCGTCGGCCAACAATTTCTGCGCTTCGAGGGTGTCGACACCGGGGACAATCTGTTCGTCATCGCCTATGGTTATTTCGGCATCTTCTCCATCGTCTACCTCGGTCTGCCCTTTCTGGCCGCGATGCGCCGCAAGTCGCCGGTCGATGAGGTCGGCCGCTACGCCATCATCACTTTGATCTATATCTTCGCGTATGGCATCGTCATCAATGGAATCGAGGGCTCGATCTCGGCGTTCATGACCGGAAGCGCCCTCCAGGCACTGGCGCTGCGCAAGACGGCGCCTGCGCCCGAGTTCACTCGCGGAATGTATAGGCAGCCCGTTGCGAAACCTGCGTCGTGATCGTCAACCTGTTCGCTCCGCTCATCGGCGCTCTCTTGCCGTCGCGGCAGCGCTCGGCGCAGTGCTCACCGCACTTGCCAGCCCCGCCGCCCCGGCGCCGGCCCGCGAACCGCCGTTGCCTTTTCCGAGCGACGCCGGCGCACTGAACGTCAAGGACTTCGGTGCCGTCGGCGACGGCGTGCACGACGATACCGACGCGTTCGTGACTGCGCTGGCGCACAGTTCGGAGCGCGCGGAGCACTGGCATGTGCGCATCGTGCAAGTGCCGGCCGGCACGTACCGGATCACGAACACGCTCACCAAGCGATTCCCCGATGGCAGCTACAATGCCGGCTTCGTGCTCATCGGCGCGGGTCAATCCAGCACCATCCTCAAATTGGACGAGCGGGCCCCCGGTTTCCAGGATCCGGCGCACCCCAAGGCCGTGATCTACACCACCGGCAAGGGCGTCGCGCAGGCACCTAAAAACGGCTACGCACTTCGGGGAGAAGGCAATGACGCCTTCTCGAACTTCGTCGAGAACCTCACGGTGGATGTCGGCAGCCAAAACCCCGGCGCTATCGGCATTGACTATCTGGCGAGCAATCAGGGCGCCTTGAGATCGGTCACCGTCACGGGAGCCGGCCGAATTGGAATCTCCATGACCCGCGGCTGGGTGGGGCCGGCGCTGCTGGATACCGTGAGCGTCAAGGGCTTTGATATCGGTGTCGATGTCGCGAGCCTGAACTACAGCGTGACAGTGGAGGGCCTGACCCTGGTCGGCCAGCGGCAAATCGGCCTGCGTAATGTCGATAACCTGGTCGCGATGCACGCACTGACGATCCGGACTCAAGGCAATCGCACTGAACTGCCCATGGCCAACATGACTGCATCCGGAATGATTGTAGTCGACGACGGAATGATCGAGGGCGCCGGCGGCACGGCGATAACAAACGAAGGCGTGGTGCACTTGCGCGCCTTGAAAGTGAACGGCTACAGCAGCGTCCTCGGCGAGACCGCCTCGGCGGGAGGCCTGATCGACGGCGTTTTCCAGGGGAACAAGCGCCTGTCCGAGGCTGCTCCTCCCTGGGCGCTGAAGGGAGCGCCTGAACCGCTCCCCACGGAGGATCCGACTGCAAAGTGGGTCGCGGCTGCCTCGGGCGTCGACGCCACCGCCTCGTTCAGAGCCGCGCTGGCTTCCGGGGCTCGAACGATCTACCTGCCGTTTGGAGTCTATGACATCCGGGGGAATCTGGACGTACCGCCCTCGGTGCAACGAATCGTCGGAATGAACTCCACCATCCGCTGGATGCCATCCGGCGCAGACCGAACGGTCGACGACCCAACAAAGGGCTTACTACGGAGCCACAACACCGCTGCTCCATTGCTGATCGAGAAGCTGTTCTTTTTGTGCCCAGCAGGACGTCACGTGGCCATCGAAGACTCGGGCTCCGCGCCCCTAGTGCTGCGCGACTTGGTCGCCATGGGCACCATCTTCCAACGCAACCTCGAAGCTGGACCGCTGTATCTCAGCAATATCAGCGGCGGCTTCCTGGTCCACGTGTCGGGTCGGTCGCCCGTCTGGGGGCGTCAGGTGGATACAGAGGGTGGGGGCGCTCGCGGCGGCACCGGCTCCGTTCGGATCACGAACGACGGTGCGCCGATGTGGCTGCTCGGCTTGAAGTCGGAGGGCGACAATACCGTGGTCGCGAGTTCCAACGGCGCCGTGACCGACATCGTCGGCATTCTATTTGCGTCCCTTAAGGGTGCGTCGCAGCCACTATTCGCAAGCGTCGACTCGAAGCTGGTTGCGGCCGGCGTCGAAGTCGCTTGGAAACCCGGCGCCTCCTACCACACCATCTTGCTCGAAACGTTCAACAACCGCGAATCCACTGTGACCGCCGACATGCTGCCGCCTCGGCCGCAAACGCAGGGCGTTCTCTTACCGCGCGTCATCACACAAAATTAGACGACGCAGAGTTTTTGAATATCAATCGCCAGGTCTTGGCGGCACGGGTCGGCCTACTAGACGGGAGTTATTTGGTCGGGTGAAAGGGATTTGTTGGTAGATCATGGAGTTGAAGTATTTCGGAGAGTAACCGGATCCTGGGGGTGTGCAGTGCGGCGAAGATTGCTGCTCAATGCCGAAACAGCAGCGATCTGCTCCTTCCGCGTCCAATCGTGCCGTTTGTAATTGCGCCGGAAGATCGACCTGAAGCCATTGTGCGGTGCTCACCCCCAGGATCCGGTTACTCTCTATCAAGCGCTTTTGCATGCGAACTTCTAACTCAGGACACTAGGGCGCTGTATGAAGTGAATGAAACGGTTCCTTGGCCGCCACGAGAGCACAAGCAGCAACGCGCTTCTTAGGCGGGTCAAGGCTCGGCGCGCGCTAAACGCGGCGGCGGGGCACGGTTGCAAGTAACTGCCGAATCGACCCTTTGATTTGAGCGTAGCTTCTCACTTGCTGATCGAATCCCTCCCCGATTGTTCGGCCGCTCTAGCCATTCCCGATCTTGCCGCGTTGATCTTCTCTGCATACTGCAGCGGCATCCGCGTCGACTTCCATCCGCCGGCCTGAGTTATCGCCGCTAAGTCAATGTCGAGCTCCGCGAGATCCTGCGCGGCGCCTACCCTGGTGGAATGCCCACTCACCTCGGCCACGAACCTGCCCGGCATACCGATCCACTGCGCCACGCGTTTAAAGATCGGTGCGATGCTGCCTGGATGTAAAACATCACCAATTTGATCTCGACCAATCAAGCGCCGAAATATCGGTCCATCATTGATCTTCGCATGGTCGAGCCAGATCTTTAGCCATTTCACGGTCTCGCGCGAGAGATAAGCCACCCTCCCCTGCCCCTCCGCATCGGTCTTGCCCCGACGGATCAGCGCCTGGCCGGTGCCGTTCGGCCAGAACTCAATGTCGCGTACCTCGAGCGCCACAAGCTCCCCGCGCCGAGCAAGCGTTTCATAAGCGACGCACAGTAGGGCTCGCTCGCGATCCGCCCGGAGCCCTTTGCCCGCGCTGCCGATAAATTCCTTGATTTCCTTCCAGCCCAAGGCTCGTGCCTGCGCCTGCCGAGCCGAGGTCTCGCGGCCCATCTTTTTTAGCGCCAACCGCACCGCTTCTCCGGAACAGGGATTCAGTAACCCAGCGCCGATGTGCGCTCGCCCGATCGTCGCGATATACCGCCTCACCGTCGCCGGCTTCTTGCCGCTATTCACCTCGTGCTCGATGAACGCGCGGATCGTTGTCGGGTCCGCCGGGAGAAACGACTCGACGCGCCCCTCGCAGAACACTTGGAATATCGCCCCGTCCGCTTTCTGCGCCCGCAGGGTGTTCGAGGAGTACGCCCCCTCCGCCATCCCCTGCCATTCCCGCAGGCGGTCTAACGGCCTTGTCGCCGGTTGCGCGGGCGTTGGCGCCGCAAAAGATTCAGGCCGACGGTTGGGCGATTTCATGACTCTACTCTAACACGCGTCGCACTATAGCTGCGATAACTGTCATTATCACGATATGTTATGTATCTCTTTATATGGCATACATATGTTGTGTCATTCGATACACTACGAAAATGAGCGAGACCCCTCCCCGCTACGGCGACCCCGCCCGGGGCATCACGCGGGCCGACGTCAGCCAGGCGGCAGACGCCCTCCTTCGCGCCGGGGAGCGGCCCACGGTGGAGAAAA
>WNFQ01001078.1_pt1 | contig 35355 bp, 28 predicted proteins | sample 5400171 | NCBI WGS metagenome assembly WNFQ01 (sample SAMN13153356, study PRJNA577476) | soil metagenome | isolation source: 20 cm soil under Madrone tree | place: USA:California | collected 2016-06-14
CTGCGCAAAACCTGTTCGGCCTTGTCGTGCTCGTTCTTCAAGCGGTAAAGGCGCGCCAGCCAGAGGGCGGATTCAGTGTCTGAAGGGTCAAGGCGGTTAATCTCGCGGTACTGCTCGATGGCCTTGCTAACCGTTTCCGATTGGCCGTTGCTGGCGCTGACATCGCCCAGGCTGCGCAAATAGATTCGCCCGAGCAACCGCCGCGATTGCACGTTGTCGGGATCGCGCTTCAGGATTTCTTGGGCTTCAGCTACCGCGTCGTGAATGCGCTGCGCCTTCCAGTACATCTCCGCCAGGCGCTCGCCGATGACCTGCGATTTGGGATCGAGGGCATAGGCTTTCTTGTAGGCCTCAATTGATTTGGTGGCGTATTCGGCATTACTGGTCGCTTCGTACTGCTGCTCGTAGATGTGACCCATCGTGAAGGCGTAATAGGCCTCGGCTCGTAGTGATTCATTTGTGGCCGGAGAGGTTTTCGAGCCAGCAGGCTGCTCTTGCGGTGCTTGCGCTATGGCAGCGGCAGCCGAAACGCCTGTCAACACTATGGCAAGACCAATCTGTCGAAGGTTCATCGTAGCCCCAGAAACTAAAATTATCCCATGCGGCCGAAACGCGGTCAAAAGCCAAATGCTAGACGTTTCCAGAGCTTGGGTGGCCCCCAAAGGTAGGATGCGGGCTGGCGGAAAAACGTTTGCAATTCGGGCGCAACAGGCGACGTTTGGAACAAATTCACCAACGTGGATTGACAAAAACGGTCAAATTACCTCAGTGCAGGAAGTGCCGCACGCCGGTGAAGACCATGGCCAGGCCTAGCCGCTCGGCGGCAGCGATAACCTCCGGATCGCGCACCGAGCCGCCTGGCTGGATCACCGCCGTGGCACCTGCTTTCGCGGATTCTTCCACTCCATCCGGAAAGGGAAAAAAGGCATCGGAAGCAACCACGGTACCGGCGAGAGAAGATTGCGCCTTCATCACCGCGAGTTTCACGGAATCGACGCGGCTCATTTGGCCTGCGCCAACACCGAGCGTGGCGCCATCCTTGGCAAATACGATGGCATTGGACTTCACGTGCTTCGCCACTTTCCAGGCAAAGAGCATGGTGTGCATCTCTTCGGGTGTGGGCGCGCGTTTGGTTACCGTGCGCAGTTCGTCTTCTTGGAGGTCGCCGAGGTCGGGCTGCTGTACCAGCATGCCACCGAAAATGCGCTTGAGTTGCAATTCGCGTTCCGGCTCCAGGCCGCCGGGAGGCAATTCGAGCAATCGTAAGTTTTTCTTCGTCCCGAAAAGTTCTTTCGCGCGATCCGCAAAACCGGGTGCGGCTATGCATTCCACAAAGAGTTTCGCGACTTCTTCAGCCGTCGCCGCATCGACAGGACGGTTGAACGCCAAGACTCCGCCGAAAGCGGAAACAGGATCGCACGCGAGCGCTTTCAAATACGCGTCCAGCAGCGCCGCCTGTTCCGCCGTGCCACAAGGATTATTGTGCTTGATGATGACCGCCGCGGGATTCTGGAATTCCGCGGCGAGGCTGCGCGCGGCTTCCAGGTCAACGAGATTATTGTAGGAAAGTTCTTTACCCTGAAGCTGCTTGGCCGCTGCCAATCCTTCCCGTGCGCGGCCCGCCGGAACGTAAAGCGCGGCGGCTTGATGGGGATTTTCTCCGTAACGCAATTCCTGCTGACGACGCAGAGCGATGTGCAAGCGCTCGGGCAGCATGGGGTTCGCTTCTAGAGCAATATGCCCGGGGCCGGCCGAGAGCCGCTCCAATTCCGTGGTGATCATGCCGTCGTATCGGGAAGTGGTCGCGAAAACTTTTCGCGCCAGGTCCAGCCGCGTCGCCAGCGTCGTTTCTCCCGCGCGTTCAATTTCACTCGTCACGCGCTCGAAATCTGTCGGGTCCGTCACGACTGTTACACTCTCGAAATTCTTGGCCGCCGATCGCAGCATAGTTGGCCCGCCGATATCGATGTTTTCGATCAGCTCTTCGGCGGTCAGCCCTGTTTTCGCGGCCGTGGCTTCAAACGGGTAGAGGTTCACCACCACGAGATCGATGGGAGCGATGCCATGTTCCGCAGCCTGCTTCCGGTCTTCGGCGTGTCCGCGCCGGAAGAGCAGGCCACCGTGCACTTTGGGGTGCAGAGTCTTCACGCGTCCGCCCAACATCTCGGGCCAGCCGGTGAAATCGGAAACGTCGCGCACCGCGATCCCCGATTCGCGCAGCAGCTTGGCGGTTCCGCCAGTGGAGAGAATTTCGATCTTCAGAGCCGCCAAGCGCTTGGCAAATTCCACAATTCCCGTTTTGTCAAATACACTGATGAGCGCACGCTGCACCCCCATGTCTTCCTCCACAATGAGAAAAGCACAACAGTGTAAGCGCGCGGCGTGGATAGGGAAAGTGCAATCCGCGGGGCACGCGCACTGCTCGAAAAATTTGTGGAAAACTTCAGAAACGGATTTTTCCGGAGATCCGCCGCCGCGACGAATCGAACATCGCGAAGGGGCCGGGAGCCTCAACTCGTCAAGACTTCACAAGAGCTTTCAGTTTGACCTGGCCTGCGACCATTTCCACAACGTACTCGACATCCTTGCAGTTCTTCTGCTTTTGCAGCTCTTTCGTTTTTTTCAGCACAAATTCGTTGAAGCTGGAGCGCGACAGCCTACCCGTGTGTTCGCCGGCCAATTGTTTGGCCTGCAGAAACGCCTCGTATAATTGCTCGACCTTTTCCGCTTCGCGCTCGGGCTCGGAACAGGTCATGCGAAATGCCTTGGATCCTCCGGCGGCAGCCGTCGCTGCCTGCTCTTCAGCTTCTTTTTTCTTGCGCCCGGCTTCGATCTCTTTGGCCGCGGCGCCAAAATGCCGCTGGACTTTTCCTTCTTCCTTCTGCGCGGTGCGCTTCCGGAAGATATCCTTGTACTTCGCGTAAGTCTGGGAAAGATTGTTGAGGCGGAATCTTTGCGCGAATTTCAAATCGCCGCCGCGTTCCGAATAGCGCTTAACCATCATGTCGATGCGCCATTCAATTTCTGTGGGCGGACGTTTCCGGCCACCGCCGAAGTACTGATCGTACTCCACCTTGAGCTGTCGAATGTCCTTTTCGAGTGTAGCCAAGTCTTCGTCAATGGTGGCCATGCGCGGGGAAAGACCTCAAACCATAATGCTAAGAGTGCCGAGGGCAGTCGTCAACCGAAGGAATCGGCGAAGATTCTAATGCGGTACGGCACTCGGGCGTCGCTGGGCCAGGCCGCGGCAAGAGGAGGCCCCGGCATTGCCCGGCAGTCCACAGTGTGCTGAAATGTTCGCATGGAAGCGCGTGGAAAAAGAACGGTTTCGGCAGAGCAAGCGGAATTGTTGCGGCAGATTCCGTCGGTGGACGAATTGCTCGCGCAGCCACGGCTGGCAGCGCTTTCGAAACGGACGGACCGCAACCTGGTCGTCGAAGTTGCACGCGCGGTGCTTGCGGACTTGCGTGCGCGGATCGCGGGTGACGCGAATTCGACAGCGCTGGGCCTCAGCGCCGTGTCCGTCGAAGAGCTGATTAGCAATGAAGTCGAACGAATTCTTTCACGGTCGTTGCAGCCGGTAATTAATGCGACGGGAGTGATTCTGCACACCAATCTGGGCCGCGCGCCGCTGCCGGAAACGGTGGTGGACGAATTTCGCCGCAGTGCCACGCAATACAGCAATCTTGAATACGATCTCGAAGCGGGCTCGCGCGGGAAACGCGATGTGCACACTGCTGAATTGTTGAGGCGCTTGACCGGAGCGGAAGCAGCCATTGTGGTGAACAACTGCGCCGCAGCAGTGCTGGTGACGCTTGCGGCGCTAGCCCGCGGCGGCGAGGTAATCGTCTCGCGCGGAGAGCTGATCGAAATCGGGGACGGCTTTCGGATTCCGGAAATTATGGAGCAGAGCGGGGCAATCCTTCGAGAAGTCGGCACCACCAACCGCACGCGCCTTGCGGATTACGAAAACGCGATTAATGAGAAGACGCGTGTGTTGCTGCGCGTGCATCCTTCGAATTTCAAGGTAACAGGTTTTACGGAAAAACCTTCGCTTGAAGAGCTCGTGTCGTTGAGCCAGCGCAGCTGCCTGCCGCTGGTGGAAGACCTCGGCTCGGGCTGCCTGGTCGATCTTTCTGAGCATGGAGTCAGCGAACCGACGGTTAAGCAAAGCGTTGATGCTGGCGTTTCGATTGTAATGTTCAGCGGGGACAAGCTTCTTGGCGGGCCGCAGGCAGGGATCATCGCAGGGAAAAAAGATCTCATCGATCGCATCCGGCGGTATCCACTGTTTCGCGCGCTGCGTGTGGACAAACTGACGATTGCGGCGCTCGAAGCAACTCTGGGAGCTTATCTTTGCGCCGCCGGGGACGAAATCCCCACGATGCGTATGATTCGAATGACGCCGCAGGAAGTGAAGCGACGAGCGGAGAATTTCATCCGCGAACTGCGCCCCGAACTTCCGCTCGATGAAGTGGAGATCGAAATCAAGGATGGCACTTCACTGGCCGGCGGCGGCTCAACACCTTCGCAGTCATTACCAACAAAAATCATTCGAATCGCTAGCGCGCGCTACTCCGCGACGAAACTCGAACAGCGGCTGCGCCGCGCCCCTGCTGGCGTCTCCGTTATCGCCCGCGTGGAAGATGATCGCCTCATCCTCGACTTGCGGACGGTCTTCCCCGAACAGGAACCGCTGCTGATCAAGACTCTCTCAGCCGCACTCCATTAATTGGTGTAAATTCCCGGATATCTTTCCGGGCAATTTGTGCGTCGAATAGGGCAACAGCCGGGGTTCGCCCGGATTGGATTCAAACTGCCCGACTTTCGCTGCTAAGGAATGGGGTTATGGAAAACCTGCTGCAAGACATTCGTTACGGTATCCGCACACTTGCAAAGAACCCTGGTTTCACGGTTGTGGCGGTGCTGACCTTAGCGCTGGGCATCGGCGCGAACACAGCGATCTTCAGCGTGGTGGAAAACCTGCTCCTGCGTCCGCTCCCATATCCAGAGCCAGAGCGTCTGGTGGAGATTGCGAATACCTATCTTCCTCAGGTTCCCAAGGGTGGTTTGTCTCCGGGCGACTACGCAGACTGGCGGAGGCAAAACGCAAGCTTCTCGGAAATGGGGGCGTATGCGTGGGTTATCCAAGGATTCAACCTAACTGGTGAAATCGAACCACAGCGCATTCAGGTGGCCTACGCCGACTGCGGGCTTTTCCCAATGCTCGGGATTCGCCCGGCCGCGGGACGATCGTTTCTTCCGGAAGAAGACCGTGCGGGAAACGGACCTGTCGTGATTCTGAGCCACCGATTGTGGCAAAGCAGTTTTGGCGGCGATCTGCGGGTAGTGGGGCGCAGTATTTCGCTCGACAACCAGCGCTACACAGTCGTTGGAGTTCTGCCCGCGGGAGTACACCTGTCGCGTTCCGCAGACTTGTGGATGCCTTTCGGCCAATACAACGACGACTTGACCGAGCACGTGCATCATCAATTCATGGCAATTGCGCGGCTCAAGCCCGGGGTGAGCCTAGCGCAGGCGCGGGATGAAGTGGGCAGACTCAATCAGCAGGAGGCCATTGCCTATCCGGACGCGCACAAGGGGTTTGGCGTACTGGTGGAGCCGCTCCAGGATCGGTCAGCAGCCGCATTGCGCAGCACTCTGCTGGTGCTGTTTGGATCTGTGGGGCTGGTGCTGCTCATTGCCTGCGCGAATATTGTGAACCTACTGCTGGTGCGCAACGCCGCGCGAGAACGGGAAGTCGCCGTGCGGACTGCGCTGGGCGCGGCCCCCGGGAGATTGATCCGCCAGTTGCTCACCGAGAGCACGCTGCTCTCCTTGGCGGGCGGCACGCTGGGGCTGCTCTTCGCGGTTGCTGGATTGAAGGCGTTGCTGAAGTCTGTTCCCACGGAGCTTGCAGTGCTGCGCGAGGCGGGCTTGAACACATGGGTATTGGGATTTACGGCCGCTGTTTGCCTAACCACGGGACTTGCGTGCGGATTATTGCCAGCCGTGCGAATGCTGAGAAGCAACCTGGCTGGCGTGTTGAAGCAAGGAAGCAAGGGTTCAAGCTCTGCTGGGCATCACCGCACTCACAACCTGCTGGTCATTTCGGAAATTGCGATGGCGCTTGTGCCCCTCATCGGAGCGGGATTGCTGCTCCGGAGTTTCCAGCACTTGATGGAAGTTGATCCGGGATTCCGGCCGGACCATGTGTTGGCGATGGAAATACAGCAGCCGGGGATTTCGTTCGCACAATTCAACAAGCTTTCTCAGGAAGAACAACTCAACTATGGGCTGAAGCAGGCTCGTCAATTCGAGGCCATCGCCGCGCAGATCCGGACGCTTCCAGGTGTCAAAGAGGTTGGCGGGATCGATGACTTGCCGCTGGGGACGGAGTTGCGACAGGCCACGCGATTCGTGATCGAGGGGCAACCAGTACCGGCCACGGGGGCACGGCCGATCGCTGAATTTCGCACTATGAGCCTGGGCTATTTTTCTTCGCTGGGAGTTGCACTACTCGCCGGGCGCCCTTTCAGCGAAGACGACTTCAAACAACAGAACACAGCCATCATCAATGAAACGATGGCGAAGCGCTTTTGGCCCCAAGACGACGCGGTAGGGAAACGCATCAATCTGTGCTCGCTGGATCCGAAGCCTTGCTGGACCACGATCATCGGCATCGCGGGAAATGTGCATCAGTACGGACTCGACCACGAACCTACGTACGACGTTTATTTTGTGGGTGGATGGACGCCATATTTTATCGTGCGCACGACGTCCGATCCTTTGAGCATCGCGGCCGCGGTCACCGAGGTGGTGCATAGGTTCGATCCGAATTTGCCGGTTACACGGCTGATGACCCTGGACCGGCTGATCTCCGATTCCGTTTCGCCACGGCGGTTTTCGTCGGTGCTGGTGGCCATCTTCGCGGGATTGGCGCTGGTACTGGCAGCCGTGGGAATTTATGGCGTGATGAGTTATACAGTGAGCCGGCGTACGCAGGAAATTGGAGTACGCATGGCTCTGGGCGCGCAAATGTCTTCCGTGCGGCGCATGATCCTGGGCCAGACACTCAAATTAGCTCTTATGGGAGTTGGGCTCGGGCTTGCGGGGGCGTTTGTCGTGGCGCGATTTCTAACTAGCATGCTATTCGGTGTCAGTATGTACGATCCTGCGACGTTTCTGGGAGTGGCGGCATTGCTGATTGCGGTCGCTTTGGCGGCTTCCTACATTCCGGCACGGCGCGCCATGCGCGTGGATCCCATCGTGGCCCTGCGGTATGAATAGTTCACAGAGCTGAACTGCTTTCAAGAAAAGTACTCCGAGGTTCGCGGAGGCGCTCCGCGAAACGCCTGGCAGACTGTACAATGCCGCCGTGCTTTCTTTCCGCATTGAACATGGAAAACTGAAAGCGACGTCAAGCCCCGTGCCAAAACTTCGGCTTGAATGGGCGCTTGTACGCGTGCGGCTGGTGGGCATCTGCAATACCGACGTGGAATTGTTGCACGGCTATTACAACTTCCGGGGCGTTCCTGGGCATGAATTCGTGGGCACGGTTGAACGATTGCGCGGCGCATCGGCCACGGACAAGAATAAATGGCTGGGACGGCGAGTTTGCGGCGAAATCAATATACCCTGCAGGGTCCTCGGGCGGCGCCCGGTCTGCGATTTTTGCCGGCGTGGACTGAAGACGCATTGCGCGCGGCGGACGGTATTGGGCATCATCGGCCATCCCGGCGCCTACGCAGAGTACTTAACGCTGCCGCTGGAAAATCTCCACATCGTGCCGGACGGAGTTAGTGATGAGCAGGCGGTGTTTGTCGAGCCGCTGGCCGCAGCGTGCGAAATACTCGAGCAGGTTGACGTGAAGAAGATTCACGAGGCGGCAGTGCTGGGGGATGGGAAACTGGCCCAACTCATCGCGCGAGTGCTGCGCACAGCCATTCCGCGCGTGGTGATGTATGGTAAATACGAAAAAAAGTTGTCTCTCGCGCGCCGCGCCGGGATCGCCGCAAAGAAAGTCCGTGGAGATGCGAGCGATTTGAAGCGCGTTCAAGACAAATTTCGCCTGGTGGTCGAGGCCACGGGTTCGCGCACGGGTCTAGCTTTTGCGCAGTATATGACCGAGCCGCGCGGCACGCTCGTTCTGAAGTCCACGTTTCATGGCGCAGCGCCAGTGGAAACCTGGCCGATCGTCGTCAAAGAGATCACCGTGGTCGGATCGCGCTGCGGGCCATTTGCCAAAGCAATTGTGCTTCTTCGTTCCGGGAAGATCGATCCCACGCCGCTCATCACGCGCACATTCCCTCTTTTGGATGCGCCAGCAGCCATCGCGTTCGCACAAAAATCTGGAGTGATGAAGGTAGTGCTAAAAGCGTGATCACGGTTCAGACATTGCTGCGACGAAAAAAAACAAAGCTGAGACACAGAGGGCGCAAAGACTCGCAGAGACATTGCGCGAAACTTTCAAAGCCGGTTGATGCAGGAGGCGACGCACGCCGCGCCGAAACCGTTGTCAATGTTGACGACGGTGACGTTGGAGGCGCAGGAATTGAGCATGCCGAGCAGCGCGGCGACGCCGCCGAAGCTAGCGCCATAGCCGACGCTAGTGGGCACGGCGATCACCGGCGCCGCAACGAGGCCGCCTACGACGCTGGGAAGGGCGCCTTCCATTCCGGCCACACAGATAATCACGCGCGCCTGAGCCAGCTTGCTCTCGCGGTGTTCGAGCAAGCGATGGATGCCTGCCACGCCGACGTCGTAGAGAGGTTCGGCACGGTTGCCCATCATGCGCGAAGTGAGAAGAGCTTCCTCCGCAACCGGGATGTCGCTGGTACCGGCGGAGATCACGAGAATGGTTCCTTTACCGGTGATCTCTGAGTTGCGCTCGATAGAGATTACGCCGGATAATTGGTGAAACTTTGTGTTCCGCGCATCTTTTCCGGCGGCGCGTTTCACGGCGGCAAAAATGTTCTTACCGGCACGGGTCACCAGGATGTTGTGGCACGAATCTTTTTTGCGCACCATGGCGCGCACAATCTCGGCGACTTGCTGCGGCGTTTTACCTTTTCCGAGAACAACTTCGGCAAAACCTTGCCGCAGCGCGCGGTGATGATCCACCTTGGCGAAGCCGAGATCTTCAAATGGCAGATGCTTCAGGCGCTCGATGGCTTTGTCTGGAGCGAGTTCGCCGGCTTTCACAGATTCCAGAATTTTCAGCAATGCAGATTGATTCATATACTCCGGCCGCAGCGAATTCTATCATCGCAGAGGATGATTGCCTTAGCTTGACTTGCTATAAGGCGGCTGCGAGACTGATTCTACCCGCGTAAAAACATGGCTGACACGCAAAAACAGATTGTAACCGTGGGTGTGACCGGCGCGAGCGGAGCCATCCTGGCGCAAAAGACGCTGGCATTACTCGAAGAGGACCTTCGCGTCGCACGAGTCCATCTGGTGGTGACGGAAGCGGGACAGCGGCTCTTTGCTGAAGAATTGGGGATTGCATCCGGCGACTTGAAGCAGCTTCCCAGCCGCATGCTTGGTCATGCGGTTGCCAAGATCGACGTGCTTCCAAATAAAGATGTGGGCGCTTCGATCGCCTCTGGCAGCTACGCGGTGGATTCCATGGTGGTGATTCCCTGCTCGATGGGGACGCTGGGAGCGATTGCCAGTGGCATCAGTGACGATTTGGTCGCGCGCGCCGCGGACGTGATGCTGAAGGAGGGGCGCAAGCTAGTTCTGTGCGTGCGCGATACGCCATTCAACCGCGTCAATCTGGAGAACATGCTGCGGGCACAACAGGCCGGAGCGGTGATCATGCCCGCCGTCCCGGCGTTTTATCACCAACCCAAGACGATCGACGATCTTGTTACGCAATTCGTTTGCCGGGTTCTTGCGCAGATTGGGCTATCGCAGGACAAAATGTATCGGTGGGCGGGCACACCAGCATCGAAAAAAGCGGAGGCGTAAGGTAACGCGCGAATCAGAGATGGCCAACCGCATCAAAACGGTGCTCGAAATGATCAAGTTTGAGCATTCCGTATTCGCGCTGCCGTTCGCGCTGACGGGAGCGTTGCTTGCGGCGCGCGCGACGCGGCAAGGGTGGCCTTCGCTGAGCCAGATTTTGTGGATCGTCGTCGCAATGGTGGCGGCGCGCTCCGCGGCCATGACCATGAACCGCATCGTCGACATCCGTTACGATCGGGAAAACCCCCGAACGAAACAACGCGCGCTACCGACAGGCGCCCTAAGCTTGCAATTTGCATGGCTTTTCACACTTGTTGCTGTGGCGATATTTTTCGTCGCGGCGTGGCGACTGAACCCGCTGGCCTTAAAGCTGGCACCCCTGGCCATCGCCATCCTGTTTTTTTATTCGTTCACGAAGCGCTTCACAAGCTGGTCTCATCTTTTCCTGGGATTTGCGCTGGGCATTTCGCCCGCAGCCGCTTGGATCGCCATTACGGGCGGGCTCGATGCGCGGATGCTGATTCTTTGCGCCGCGGTTACGCTGTGGGTCGGCGGGTTTGACGTGCTCTACGCGTGTCAGGATATTGAGTACGACCGAAGCGCGGGTCTCTTCTCCGTGCCCAAAAAATTCGGAATTGCCAAAGCGCTGCGCGTCGCGCGCGGAATGCATATCGGAGTGATCGCGCTTCTTGGTTGGCTGGCGTTCAGCTTTGGATTGCCATGGCCGGCTTGGGCGGGAATCGCCGTTGTCGCATCGCTGCTGGCTTACGAACATTCACTTGTCAAAGCGGATGATTTGAGCAACCTGGACGCTGCGTTTTTTACCGTGAACGGCTATATTAGTATGTTGTTCCTGGTGTTCTGGGGCGCTGCGGCAGCGGTTTGGCGCGTTTGAAGCTTTCGACGAATTCAAAATGAGCGAACTTAAGATCACCGACCAGCGGTTGAACCCGATTGCCGAGAAAGTGCTGGCAGGCGAGCGCTTGAGCATTGACGACGGCATCAGGCTGTACCGCTCGCCGGACCTGTTGGCGGTTGGTTGGCTGGCAAATCGCGTGCGCGAGAAGAAACACGGGAACGTCACCTATTTCAACGTCAATCGGCACATCAATCCGACCAACATTTGTGTCGCGCATTGCAAGCTCTGCGCGTTTGGGCGGGATCCCAACGCGCCGGGAGCGTATAACTTCTCCTTGGAAGAAATTTACGCCCGCGCCGAACAGGGCGCGCGCGAAGGGGCGCTGGAATTTCACATCGTCGGCGGCCTGCACCCGGATTTACCGTTTGAATATTTTCTGGAGATGATTCGCGGGCTGAAGCAGCGCTGCCCGGGTGTGCACTTGAAGGCTTTCACGATGGTCGAGGTAGGCTACTTTGCGCGCATCGCAAAGCTATCGACCAAGGAAACTCTCCTCAAGCTGAAAGAAGCGGGAGTCGATTCGCTGCCGGGAGGCGGCGCCGAGATTTTTCATCCACGCGTGCGCCGGATTATCTGCGATCACAAAGTGAGCGGGCAGATGTGGCTCAACATTGCGCGGCAAGCGCATGAAATCGGGCTGCGTTCGAACGCGACGATGCTCTACGGGCACGTGGAAACGGAAGAAGAGCGCGTCGACCACCTCGTCAAGCTGCGCGAGCTGCAGGACGAGACGCATGGCTTCGTGGCGTTCATCCCCCTGGCGTTTCACCCGGACAACACCGCGCTCTCGCACATTGCGAAGCCGACAGGCTACGCCGATTTGCGCAACATCGCGGCGTCCCGGCTGCTACTCGACAATTTCGAACACATCAAGGCGTACTGGATCATGCTCTCGCCGAGCATCGCGCAAATCGCGCTGCGTTTCGGCGCGAACGATCTCGACGGCACGGTGGTGGAAGAAAAGATTTATCACGATGCCGGCGCGAAAACCTCCGAGTTCACGCCGCGCAACGAACTCGAAAGGTTGATCCGCGCTGCCGGCCGCGTTCCCGTCGAGCGCGACACACTCTATCATCCGGTCGACCGCTCGAAGATGCCGCCGCCGACGCGGCCGGACCTGGTAAGTCTCACTCTAAATGTTTAGTCGTTGTGATTTTCGTTCAACGAACGGTTGTGGCCTTGGCCACGACTTTTTCCAGAACTTCCGGAGGCAGAATTGCGTAGCCGCGGTCCTGCGCGATCTTTTGTCCGCTGGTGTAGACCCACTTCAAGTAACTGGCCACGGCGCTGCCCCGGCCGGGATCTTTGGCGCTGGCGGGCACGTAAAACCACGTGAAACTGCTGATCGGATAGCTTTCCTTCCCCGGCGCATTGGTCAGTGAGACCCGGAAATCATTGTTCATTTTGCCGCCGCTGGCGGTGGCCGCTGCGGCAATCGAATTTGCCGAAGGCTTGACGAATTCTCCGGACGCGTTCTTGATGCTAGCCATGCGCACGGCCGAGCCGACAGCAATGTTAAGTTCGGTGTAACCGATCGCGCCCGGCGTGCTGCGCAGCTTGGCCACCAAATCCTGCGAGCGCTGGAAAGCTTGACCCACGGACCACTTCGGTGATTCGCTGCGCCCCGCAGCGGCAAGAAACTCCGGACTTACTTTGGCCAGGTAATCGGAAAGAATGTAGTTGGAACCCTTGCCCTCGTTGCGGTGGAGAACCTGAATGGGAAGCTCTGGCAGAATCATCTCCGGGTTGAGCTTGGCGATCGCCGGATCATTCCAAGACTTGATTTTTCCAAGAAATATGTTGGCCAGAACCGGCCCGGTGAGCTTGAGTCCGCCCTTCACGTCGGGCAGCTCGTAAATGATCACGATCCCAATCAAGACGGCGGGCAATTCAAGAATCGGCCGGCCCGCTGCGCGAAGCTGGTCCTCCGGAATGGGAGCGTCTCCGCCCCCGAAATCACCTGAGCCCGCAAGAACGTTCCTGGTGCTCTCCGCCGTGCCAGTCGCCATGTAACGAATCTCCGCGGAGGGCTGTTGTTTGTGGAATTCTTCGATCCAGTTCTTATAGAGCGGCTCCGGCATGCTGGACCCCGTCTCGACAAGCACAATTTTTTCCTGGCCACGGGCAGCGCCTGGAAGCAAGAGTATACATCCGAGAAAAATGGTAAGGAGGTTGTAGGGTTTCATACGCACAAAAGCCTCTCCGTCTTCTGGAAATTCCTTCCTAGTTCCACGAGCAGGAGACAATTTGTCCCAGGGTATTCCCAGAGAGTAGAGGAGAGAACCCTGTGTATGAAAGAGGAAGGAAGTACAGTTGTGCGGAATCTGGCACTAAACAGACAGCCTTGAACACTCTATGGATTCCTTCCAGTTTTAGAGCTCTTTTATGCTGCGCGCGAAGAGGAATCTGCAGGCGCAGGAACCCGTTGCGGCGGCCAAACCAGAACGTCCTGCCTGCGAGCGAAGTGCAGGAGTGGTCGCGAGATCAGCGCGATCCCCAATGCCTCTGCCATCGTATTCCCAGTGAATTCGGCTTCCGCCTCTTGCAGCGGCCACGGCGGATGGTGAATCTCGCCGCGAATGATTCGCCCGCGCCGGTCAGCCGCGTACAGGCAGTAGCGTTCGGTCAAGAAATATTCCAGAGTTCCGCGGCGCGCGGAGAAAATCTCGCCAACGGGGTGATACCCGCCTGCCAGCAATCCGGACGGCGCCCCGCGATGCATCCGCTCGCTCTGGTAGTGAATCCATCCATCCCGTTTTGCGCAACTCATTCGGGCTCGAAAATACGGCAAGTGAAACCACGCGCGCGCAATGGCAACTGCTAACGAGTTACCCGCATCGAGACTGAAAAACCACACGCCGGGTTTTCCTCCGCACGTCACGTAGGTGCGAACGTTCAGTTCAGGAAAAGCCGAGAGCCCTGGCAACACCGGCGTACCGCGCAGCCGTACACCGGTCATGCGAAATGGAACTACTCCGAGCCATGCTTGCCCTTCAAAGGTGTCGATTTGCAGCTGCCGGGGAAAAAGTGGGCGCAAGAGCGCAGAATCAACCGGCCAGTGTGCAAAGAGCAGGTCGTGCCAGCTCTGCGCCATCACCCATGTCCGGGCGGGCAAAGGCCAAGGCCGATGCCCGACTTCCTGCAGGACAGCGTTCACGCGCGGTCACAAAGCTTTCTCGACAAGCTCATTTTCTGAATATACCCTTCAAAGATGCCCGGGAATCAAATTCTCTGGATTCAAAAAGAACGAAGCAGCCATAAGGAGAGAAATCATGCAGCGCAAAGCATCGGCGGTCTGGCAGGGCGGTTTGAAAGATGGGAAGGGCTCGATTTCAACGGACAGCGGCGTCCTCAAACAGACGCAGTATTCGTTCAGCACGCGATTTGAAAATGGCGTGGGCACCAATCCGGAAGAGCTCCTCGCCGCGGCGCATGCCGGCTGTTTTACCATGGCCCTCTCCGCGCAACTGGGCAACGCAGGCATGACCGCGAGCAGGCTCGAAACCACGGCAACTGTTTCGCTGGAAAAACTGCCGGACGGCTTCGCCATCACGAAAAGTCACTTGGATCTTGTCGCGCAAATTCCTGGTGCGGACAAGGGCAAGTTCGACGCCGCCGTTAAAGCCGCCGAAACCGGCTGCCCCGTTTCGAAACTTTTTAAGGCAGAAATCAGCGTCTCCGCCCGGCTGGAATCCTAGCACGCGGGTTTTCTTGCCGGCCGTTCTCCTCAAACAGGCCAAACAGGTACAATGCCGAACATGGTTCCAGCTCCGGGAACTTTCGCTGCAGGTGTCGCGATCTTTCTGATCGTGCTTTGGGACGCTTTCGAGGCCATAATCCTTCCGCGCCGCGTCACGCGAAAGTTCCGCCTCGCCCGCCTTTTTTACCGTTCCACCTGGAACGTGTGGAAATTCGTGATCTGCCTCATTCCAAAGCCTAAGACCCGCGAAGCCTTGCTGGGATTCTACGGACCGCTCTCGCTCCTTGTGCTCGTCGGGGTTTGGGCCGTTGGCCTTGTGCTTGGATTCGGCCTCATGCAATATGGCGCTGGATCTGCGGTGGTTATGACCGGCAGCCAACCAAGTTTCGTGACGGACATGTATCTCAGCGGCACGACGTTTTTTACTCTTGGCATGGGCGACGTCATTCCCCGCTCCGGCTTGGCGCGTTTTCTGGTTGTTACGGAAGCTGGTTTTGGTTTCGGATTTCTTGCGGCCGTCATCGGCTATTTGCCGTTTATTTACGGCTCATTCTCCAAACGCGAGGTAAACATTTCTCTCCTCGATTCTCGCGCCGGCACGCCGCCCACTGCTGGAGAGCTGCTTCGCCGCCACAGCTACGTGCACGGCCAAGACGCGCTTTGCGTTCTCCTCAAGGATTGGGAACTTTGGTGCGCCGAACTGATGGAGAGCCATCTCTCGTATCCCGTGCTTGCCTATTTTCGCTCGCAGCACGACAACCAGTCCTGGATCGCCTCGCTCACCGCGATTCTCGACACTTGCGCCCTCACCATCGTTGGTATCGAAGGAGCTTGCGAAAGACAAGCGGAACTCACTTTCGCGATTGCGCGTCACGCCGTCGTCGATCTTTCGCAAGTGTTTGGAACGGCTCCCAAGCCGCTGCCGCACGACCGCTTGCCCGCGCAAGACTTGCGGCAAATCCGGGATATCCTTGCCCAGCACGGCATGAAACTTCATGACGGGGAACAAGCCGACCGCAAACTCTCCGAGTTTCGCAAGATGTACGAGCCCTATATCTATGCGCTGGCCAAATATCTGAACCAGACGTTGCCGCCCTGGATTCCGCAGAAAAAAGGCAAAGACAATTGGCAAACCACAGCTTGGGCGCACACCGCGGGGCTCGCCGGCAAAGAAGGGGTTACGGTCGTTGCCGATGAACATTTCTAGTTCTATTTCCTACTTGGATAACAGCTTGACGCCGTTTTCTTCGCTAATTTTTTCGCTGGAGAAAAATAATGAAGGCCATTCTCGTTCGCGAATTCGGCGGTCCTGAAGTTCTAAAGCTCGAAGAGATCCCCACGCCCAAGCCGGCCTCCGGTCAAGTCCTTGTCCGTATCCATGCAGCCGGCGTGAATCCCTACGACACGTACATGCGCGCGGGCACGTATGCGATCAAACCGCCGCTGCCGTACACGCCGGGCTCGGATGCCGCGGGAGTGATCGAAGCGATTGGCAATGAGGTCAAAAAAGTGAAGCCGGGCGACCGAGTCTACACGGCGAAAACTGTAACGGGAGCCTACGCCCAGTACGCCCTCGCGCTCGAAGGACAAGTGCACTCCCTGCCCGAAAAAATAAGTTTTGGGCAGGGCGGCGGCGTGTGGGTTCCCTACGGGACCGCGTATCATGCGCTGCATCACTCCGCGGAAGCGCATGCTTCCGAAACCGTTCTCGTGCACGGTGCGAGCGGCGGAGTCGGCAGTGCGGCCGTGCAGATGGCGCGCGCCATGGGACTCACCGTGCTTGGCACCGCCGGCACGCAGAAGGGCGTCGATCTTGTCAGGCGCGAAGGGGCGCATCAAGTCTTCGATCACAGCAAGGCGGGCTATCAAGAAGAAATCTTGAAAGCGACCGGCGGGCGCGGCGTGGACATTGTTCTTGAAATGCTCGCCAACGTTAACCTATCCGCCGATCTGAGGCTGCTGGCCATCAACGGACGCGTGATTATCATTGGCAATCGCGGCGAGATCACGATCAATCCGCGGGACCTGATGCTGCGTCGCGCGTCAGCGCGGGGCTTCACTCTGTGGGCCATTACTCCCAAGGAAGAAGCTGAAATCCACGCGGGCCTTATAGCCGGCCTCGAAAACGGCACTCTTCGCCCGGTCGTTGGCAAGGAGTTGCCTCTCGCCGAGGCTGCACGGGCCCACAAAGAGATTCTCGAACCCGGCGCCGCCGGAAAAATCGTCCTCGTTCCCTAGTGTGGTGTTCGAACCTGCCACTAGCCGTAGAATGGCGCTGCCTTGGACAGGATTGTTCTGACTTGCAGCGGACAACATACCGTATAATCAGTGTTTACGCATCCCGACGCTGAGAAGCCCTAGCAGTCATTGGAATCGTTCTGATCATGCACATCGCCCTTTCACTGTCCGTTGGCCTCGCGGCGCAGAACTCCTTCAGCCACTATTGGCACAAGATCACCGATAGGACTTTTACCGGGATCTACCACGCCAATGCCTTCGACCTGGCAATGATGCTTCCCTACTTTATTGTCCTGCTGGTTCTAGCCGTATACGGCCTTCATCGTTATTGGCTGGTCTACGACTACTTTGTCTATTCCAAAAATGTGCCACCGTCTGCGCCGCCAGTCACAAACTGGCCTCGAGTCACGGTGCAATTGCCCATCTTCAACGAACGCTACGTCATTGAACGGCTCGTCGAAACGGTTTCCCGTTTCGACTATCCGCCGGAATTGCTCGACGTGCAGGTACTGGATGACTCTACTGATGAGACCTGCGAAGTCGCTCGCGCCTGCGTCGAGCGCCACGCCGGCCAGGGTATGCCCATCGTTTACATTCACCGCGGCAACCGCGAAGGCTACAAAGCCGGCGCGCTCGAAAACGGGTTGCAGACGTCGAAGGGCGAATTCGTGGCCATCTTCGACGCCGATTTTCTCCCGGAGCCCGATTTTCTCCGCCGCACGATTCCCTATTTCATGAATCCCGATGGCGGCACCAAAATCGGAATGGTGCAGACGCGCTGGACCTACCTCAACAGCGACTATTCCCTGCTGACCAACGTGGAAACCATTCTTCTTGACGGGCACTTCGTTGTTGAGCACGGCGCGCGCTCGCGCCGCGGCACATTTTTCAATTTCAACGGCACTGCCGGCGTGTGGCGACGCAAAGCCATTGACGAAGCCGGCGGCTGGGAGCATGACACTCTCACAGAAGACACCGATCTTTCGTATCGCTCGCAGCTCAAGGGCTGGAAATTTCTCTATCTTCCGAATGTTGAGTGCGCTTCCGAGCTTCCCGTGGACATGAACGGGTTCAAAGCGCAGCAAGCGCGCTGGGCCAAAGGCCTCATGCAAACAGCAAAGAAAATCCTCCCCAAAGTTTTGAAATCGGATGCGCCCTGGCACGTAAAAGCAGAAGCCTTCTTTCACCTTACCGGCAACATTAGCTACCCGCTGATGATTCTGCTTTCCACCATGTTGCTGCCGGCCATGATCGTGCGCTTCTATCAAGGCTGGTTCCAGATGCTGGTAATCGACCTGCCGCTTTTTCTGGCTTCCACCTGCTCCATCTCGAGCTTTTATCTCGTGGCACAAAGAGAGCTACGGCCTAAAACGTGGTGGCGAACGTTTCTGTATATGCCGTTTGTCATGGCCACCGGCATCGGCATTTCCGTTCGCAACGCGCAGGCGGTGATCGAAGCGCTGCTCGGCAAGAAGAGCGAATTTGCCCGCACGCCCAAATTTAATATCGAAGGCAAGCAAGGCACGTTCGCGAAAAAGTCTTACAGGAATAAAGCGGGATGGATGCCCTACGCGGAAGTGCTGCTCGGCTTGTATTTCTCCCTTGCCATCGTCTACGCCATCTGGAACGAAAACTACGCCACTGTCCCGTTCCTGCTGCTCTTTGTCTGGGGCTACCTCTACACCGGCTGCATGTCTCTTGGCCAAACGTATTTTGCGCGTCTCCGTTTCGGCGTCAACGCCCCCGAAATGCGCCCGGCTACTTCCGGCGCTCCGGGCTTCTAGCGCCGCTCAATTTCTTCGGCTGGAGGGACTGCCGCTCTGGGTTCTCAATCCTCGTTTTCCCTTGACGGAGTAAACTACTCCGCCGGAGCGCTTTCATGGAAACCATATTTTTCCAGGGCGCTTCTGTACGCCTGCACGCCATTGCTGCCGGGCCTGAGGATGGCCCTGTAGTGGTGCTTCTCCACGGCTTTCCGGAATTCTGGTATGGCTGGCACCGCCAAATCGAGCCGCTGACCGCGGCTGGATTTCGAGTCATCATCCCAGATCAGCGCGGTTACAATCTCAGCAGCAAGCCCACCGGCGTGGCGGCCTACGCTTTAACAGAACTGGTCTCGGACGTCATCACTATCGCCAACCAACTCGGCCAGGAAAAAATCTTTCTCGGCGGACATGATTGGGGCGCCGCCGTGGCCTGGAGCACCGCCCTGCTTCATCCGCAGCGCATCGCCAAGCTCGTCGTCCTCAACGTCCCGCATCCGTCGGTGATGCGCAAATTCCTCAGTACGCGTCCGCGGCAACTTCTCCGAAGCTGGTACATGTTCTTCTTCCAACTCTCCTGGTGGCCCGCACGAATGAAGACCTCGTCCAATACCGCGCTGCATGGTCGCAACCCGGAGCCCTCACCGCCATGATCAACTGGTACCGCGCGCTTTTCCGCGCTCGCGTCCAATTTCCAGACAAAACCGTCCGCGTGCCCACTCGCATCCTGTGGGGCGAGCGCGACGCTTTCCTCCTGGCCGAGATGGCCCACGAAAGTTTGCGCTACTGCACAAGCGCCGAACTCTTCACTTTCGCCAGCGCCACGCATTGGCTCCAACACGAAGAGCCCGCCCGCGTCTCCCAGCTCCTAATCGATTTCTTCCGAAGGTAACCAGACATTTCGGCGAGCCACTTTTTTCAGTTACAATCGCCCGGTTATAAGTGACATGCCGAAAACCCGCATGCCCTGTGGGTGCAACAATACAATCGTGGTTCCGAGGTGCGCGAATGAATGGTCGCTTGTGGTCAGTGCGGTTGCACGGCCTATTAGACTGGGCAACAAGGGCTGTATGGGGACTGCTTTGTTTAGTGTGGCTGCCCATCACCGCGCAGGCCCAGGAGCGCCGTGAACGCGAACCCAATAGCGTGTATGCGGAACGCCGCGCCAAACTCGCCACACTAGCGGACAGCCCGATCGTTCTTTGGGGCTTTACCGGCCGCGAAGAGATTTCTCAGACCTACATCTTTGAGCAGGAAGAAAATTTCTATTACCTCACCGGCCACAATGAAGAAGGCGCCGGCCTGATTATCCTTCCCACTGGCCAGAAGCGCGACACAGCAATCATTCCGAGCGAAACTCTTTTCCTACCCGCAAAGAATTCGCAAAAGGAAAAATGGAACGGCGTGCGCATGTCGCCGACGGATCCGGGCATCGAAGCCCGCACGGGATTTGCGAGCGTGAAATCATTTGACAGCGATTTTCGCATCGCGGTCGAAAATCTCGCGAAGACGTTTCCGAGTTTCTACACAATTGTTCCCTATCAAAAGGAACTTGGCGGTTATCCGCACGAAAAGGCGGTTGTCGAATGGCTGCAACTGGCTGCGCCGCAGGCCAAGCTGAAAGACATTCGCGCGCAAATCGGCGCCCTGCGCCAAATCAAGTCGCCAGGAGAAATTGCCTTCCTGAAAGAAGCGATTGGCTTGACCCTGGATTCGCACCTTGAAGCCATGAAGTTGATGCATCCCGGGCTCTACGAATATCAAGTGGCCGCAAAAATGGTCGAAGTCCATGCCTGGGGCGGATCGGAGGCGGAGGGTTATGCTCCGATTGTCGGTGCCGGCCCGAATTCCACAGCGCTGCACTACGACAAGCTATCCCGCAAAATCGAAGACGGCGACATCGTCGTGCTGGACGTCGCTGCGCAATACGCAGGCTACTCGGCAGATATCACGCGCACGATTCCTGCCAACGGCAAATACACGGCACGCCAGCGCGAAATCTACGACATCGTTCTTGGGGCGCAAAACGCCGCGCTTGCCGCGCTCAAGCCCGGGATGGACTTCTGTAGCAAAGGTGACAAGAACGTCCACAAGGTTGCTTACAGCTACATCAACTCCCATGGAAAGGATCTTCACGGCAAGGCGCTTGGCATCTATTTCATTCACGGTCTTGGCCATCATATCGGCTTGAACGTCCACGACTCCGGCGACCACTGCGCCCCTTTCCAGCCTGGCATGGTCATCACCATCGAACCAGGCATCTATATCCCCGAAGAGAATCTCGGGGTGCGCGTCGAAGACGACGTGCTCCTCGCCGAATCCGGCTACCAGCTGCTCAGCGAACGCCTTCCGCGCGATCCTGATGCAATCGAAAAAATCATGGCGGAAGGCACGTTGGCGCGCGCAATAGGACAGAGAGGCGAAGCCCGCGGAAATATCTCGTCAGGCGAAACATCGCCTGATATTGCGGTTATTCGTAGCTTGATTGAGAAATACGCGAAATCAGTTGATGACGCAGATACCAATCTTGCCGCACAAGTCTGGTTGGACTCGCCGGACGTCTCCTTCATCCACCCGTTGGGCCATGAACGCGGTTTCGAGCAAATCAAGCAACACGTCTACACCCGCCTGATGGGCGAGACGTTCTCGGAACGCAAACTGAGCGTTCACGACGTTTCTATTCATACTTACGGGAACGCTGCCTGGGCCGAGTTCTATTGGGATTTCGCCGCCAAGTTCAGAAAAGACGGCTCCCCTCTCACGACTCACGGCCGGGAAACACAGCTCTATCAAAGAGAACAGGGCCGGTGGCGCCTGGTTCACGTCCACTATTCCGGAATGCCCGTTAGCGGAAAGGGCCAAGGCTTCTGAAGAGAGTAATCATTTCTTTCGCCTGCAGAGAAAGCGGATTGACCATAGGAAACGGGCCCATTTATACTGTTGTTTCGCGTTGGATGCGTTTTCATCCAGCGTGCCTCGAGTCATTCCGGATGCGGCCGCGTTCCTGGCCCGCCTGAATTTCCGAAATTGGCAAACTTTCTAGGGAGCAATCGGCCCGACCCGGTCGGGACCGCAAAAATAATGAGCAGCGTCAAAGCGACACAACTCCGCCCCGGCATGGTCATCCGGCACGAGGGTCAGCTTTTTACTATTTTCAGCGTCGATCATCGCACGCCCGGGAATAAGCGCGGCTCGATGCAGACGCGCATGAGAAACCTCCGCACCGGCGCAATCATCGATTACCGGTTCCGCGCCGAAGAATTCGTGGAACGCGCTATCCTGGATGAAGTTGAATTCGAATACCTTTACAACGAGGGCGACGATTTTCACTTCATGAACACGGAAAACTACGAGCAGATGCAGATGAGCCGTGAAGAGCTGGGCGAATCCGTCTACTACCTGATTCCCAGCACCAAGGTGAAGGTGGAGTTTTTCGAAGAAAAAGCCATTGGCGTGGACTTGCCGGATACCATGGATATGAAGGTGATCCAGACCGAACCGACGCTGCAGAAGGCCACCGCTAGCGCGGTTATGAAGCCGGCAACGTTGGAGACCGGCTTGGTCGTTCAGGTGCCGCCGTTCGTGAATGAAGGCGACAGAATTAAAGTGGACACGTCGGAAGCGCGTTACGTTCAACGCGTGGAGTAATTTCTTGGTTGTCTGCTTTTGTTTGTTGCTGATAGATGGCAGATCGAATTTCCGCCTCCGCAGCTAATTTCCGGGCAAGCCGGAATTAGAAGAGGCAGAACGGCGCCCCGGTGCAAACCGTGGCGCCTTTTGTTTTTCCCCTAGTGTTTTCCTGCCGACCCCGCCGCAGATTTCTCACCGGCTGGATGCGGGCCAAAGACGCGGTCGAAGATGGCATCCACATGGCGAAGCTGGCGCTGCAGATCGAAGGTGTGAGCGAGCGCTTTCGCGTCGAGGTACTTCGCGATGCGCGCGTCATTCGAAACGTGTTCATGGAAACTAGTGTCTGACTCCCACGCCGCCATGGCGTTTTCCTGCACCGCCTTGTAGGCATCGTCCCGAGGCATGCCCTTCTCTACTAGGTCCTGCAGCAATTGACCCGAGTAAACCAGGCCGTGAGTGGATTCGAGGTTTCGCATCATGCGCTCGGAGAACACGCGCATCTGGCCGATGATAGCGGTCATCTTTGAAAGCATGTAGTCCACCAGAATGGTGGAATCAGGAAGAATGATCCTTTCGACGGAACTGTGGGAGATGTCGCGTTCGTGCCAAAGGCCGACGTTTTCAAAGGCTGCGAGCATGTTAGAGCGCACGACGCGCGCTAAACCGCAGATTTGTTCGCAAGTGACGGGGTTGCGCTTGTGAGGCATCGCGGAACTACCACGCTGCTCACCGCTGAATGGCTCCTCAACTTCGCGGACTTCGGTGCGCTGGAGATGGCGGATTTCCAGCGCGATTTTTTCCAGGGTGGCGGCGATGAGCGCGAGGGCGCTGAGAAACTGCGCGTGGCGGTCGCGCTGAATGACTTGTGAGGCGACGGGCGCAACACTGAGTCCGAGACGTTTGCAGATACGCTCTTCCATCTCCGGCCCGAGATGCGAAGCGTTGCCGACGGCCCCGGAAATTTTGCCGACAGCCATTTGCGCGGCGGCGTCGCGAAAGCGCGCGATGTTGCGCTGATTTTCCGCGAACCAATTGGCGATTTTCAGGCCAAATGTGATGGGCTCGGCATGAATGCCATGTGTACGGCCAATTTGCGGTGTACCGCGGAACTCGTGCGCACGAAGATCGAGGATTTCTCCGAACATCACTAAGCCGCGCTCGATTAGCTTTGAGGCGTCGCGAATCTGGAGTGCTTGTGCGGTATCCACTACGTCATTGGATGTCATGCCGTAGTGCAACCAGCGCGCGGCGGCGGGATCACCGATCGAGTCGCCCAAGGCCATGGTGAAAGCGATGACATCGTGCTTTACGCGGGCTTCGATCTGATGGATTTGCGCGACATCGATTTTGGCACGCGCGCGAATCGCGGCTGCAGCATCTTTCGGGACCAGTCCAGCCTCTGCGAGAGTTTCCGTGGCCGCCAACTCGACTTCCAGCCACTTTGCAAACTTATTCGCATCGCTCCAAACGTGACCCATCTCCTGCCGTGTGTAGCGTGAAATCAATTTATTCTCCTAGGAGCGGAACGAAGAATACGGAGGTCTTTGTTCTAATTCCTCCTTCCATGATACCGCAGATGGAGAGCGGATCGCTTGGCGGCAATCGCTGGCCGAAGTGTCCGAAATTGGGATGACCAATGGCGGAAGCGGGCAATCGCGAAGTATGGGCTAACTAAGCAGACTGGATAACAACCTGGGCGGCAAGGGTTTGTGGGTTGATTCGGAGCGGCACAAGAGTTGCACGGAGCTAGGGTGTAGGTTGTCTACAGCCTGGGGGTAGGATGTCGACAGCCTTGGATGGAACAAAAAGGCGGGTTCAGTCGTCAATAGGGAAGACGGGGACCGGGCAAGCAGGACGCATTAGGCGGGAAGACATGACCCAAGGATGAAGACGATGGGCGAGAAGAAAGAACGGTACCAGAACCGGATTGAGCTGCTACAAGGAACGCTGGACCTGCTAATTCTGCAGACGCTCCAATGGGGGCCTCAACATGGCTATGGAATCAGCGTGGCGATTCGGAATCGCTCCGGCGAGCTGCTGCAGGTGGATACGGGTTCGCTTTATCCGGCGCTGCACCGGCTGGAGAAACAGAAGTGGGTCAAGGCGGAATGGCGAATTTCGGAGAACAAGCAACGGGCAAAGTTTTACCAATTGACGTCCGCCGGAAAGAAACAACTGACTAGAGAGCGCTCCAAGTGGTCACAACTCTCGGACGCGATTGCCGGTGTTTTACAACCGGAAGAGTAATGAAGACGCAAAGAAATAGGAAGTAAAGATGTAAGGAAATGCAGAGGTGGCCCGTGAGTTTTTGGCGGCGGAAGAGGGGGGAAGCTGAGCTTGACGAGGAAGTGCGGAGCCATCTGGAGATGGCGGCGCGGGAACGCAGGGAGAAAGGCGAAGAGAAGAAAGAAGCGGAGCACGCGGCGCGGCGGGAGTTTGGCAATGTGGGATTGGTGAAGGAGTTCACGCGGGATGTTTGGGGATGGAGATGGCTGAGAGATATCGCCGAAGATGCGCGTTACGGATTGAGGATGTTAGGTAAAAATCCGGGATTCGCGATCGTCGCCATACTTTCGCTGGCTCTGGGGATCGGCGCAACGACGGCCATGTTCAGCGTGGTCTACGCCGTCTTGGTGAATCCGTATCCTTACGCCAATTCGGACCGGATGGTTCACTTGGTGGTCCACGACACTAACGGCAACCGCCGTTATGTAAACCTCAATGGGCCGCAATTGCAACAGCTTCGGGAGGCTACCTCGGTCGAGAGCTCTGCCGCCATGGATGGGTGGGACCTCACCACGACCGAAGGCGATCTTCCTGAAAACGTCCAGGGCGTGTATTTCACTTCCAACGCCTTCGTCCATTTTGGCGTGCGGACTTTACTGGGGCGTGGACTGCTGCCATCGGATGCGCCCGAGGGTCAGGATCCCGAGAATGTGGTCGTGCTTGGTTATCAATTCTGGCAACGGCATTACGGCGGCGATCCTGACATCGTCGGTAAGAATATTCAGTTAGTCCATAAGAGCTACTCGATTGTGGGAGTGGTTCGGCCGCGGTTTACGTGGGGAGATGGCGAAGTCTATCTGCCGCTAAAGGTCACTGCCGATCCGGTGCGCACTTATTTCCCGATGATTCGGCTCAAGCCAGGAGTCACGCGCGCGGCGGCGAACGCGGAGTTTCAGTCGCTCCTCGAGCAATTCGCGAAGCAAACTCCGACGCATTTCCCTGAGCATTTCCGCGTGACCATAGAAGGATTGAATGACCACTTCGTAACTGATATCGGCGGGACATTGTACCTGCTGCTCGCTGCCGTAGCTTTGTTGCTGCTGATCGGTTGCGGAAATGTTTCGATTCTGCTGTTGGCCCGAGGAACAGCGCGGCAGCATGAGTTGGCGGTCCGCTCGGCAATCGGGGCAGACAGCTCTCGCATCTTACGGCAGTTGCTGACGGAGGCGCTGCTGCTGTCGTTTACCGGGGCCGTTGTTGGCGTTGCATTGGCGAATAGCCTGGTGAAACTGATCGTGAACTGGCTGCCGGAATTCTCTTTCCCGCATGAAGCAGCCATAAGCATCAATCTGCCAGTACTGTTCTTCAGTGTCGGTCTTGCGCTGCTGACCGGCATCGTCTTCGGCATCTCACCGGCTCTTCAATCCGCGCGTCCGGATGTAGCTCAGGTGATGCAAGCGAACACGCGCAAGATTACGGCTGGGGTTCATGGCCGCAGGACTCACAGCGTCCTGATCGCGGGCCAGATTGCACTGACACTTCTGCTGCTGGCGGGAGCCGGCGTCGCCATGCGAGGCTTCGTCCGCATGATGCGGGTGAACCTCGGCTACGACCCGCACAACACCATGTCGGTAGGAATCCCGGTGCACGACAACACCTAACAACTGATACGGTTCAACCTCATCAGTGCGGAGTATTTCTCTGTTCTTCACATTCCGCTGGTACAAGGAAGAACCTGGGATGAAAGCGAGACAATGCATGGATCCAAGCTGGCGCTGGTCAATCAGACGCTGGCTCGTCAATATTTTCCGAATGGCGATGCCGTTGGCAGCGAGATTCGCGTGCCGGGATTTAAGGGCGAACCTCCATTTAACCTCGCGGTCGAAGGGAGCGACAGTTGGTTTCAAGTCATTGGCATCGTCGGCGATGCGCTCGATGACGGCCTGCGCAATCCCATCAAGCCCTCTGTGTTTGTGCCGTACACAATTATGATGCCGCAATATACGCAGATCCTGGTCCGAACCAGGGTTCCTCCGCTCCAGATTCTCCGTGCTGTGCGCGAGCAGATTCATGCCGTTGATCCCGACCAGCAAGCATCGAGAAATGTTCGCGATCTCGATGGATGGATTAGCGGACAGCCGGAATGGCAACAGGGACATCTGGTAGCGACCCTGTTTGCGGGATTTGCAATCCTGGCACTGGCGCTCGCCGCCACTGGACTCTACAGCGTGATTTCCTACACCGTCGCTCAAAGAACAGGTGAATTCGGCATACGCATGGCCCTGGGAGCCGGGCGCAGAGATGTTTTGCTGATGGTGTTTCACTCTGCGGCCACGAGCGTCGCTGGCGGCGTTCTGACGGGACTACTTCTGACGGTCACGCTCAATCGCGTGCTGGCGCGCTGGATTCAGGACGGTTCACTCGATGCGCTGGTCCTTTTGGGCGTGATTCTGCTGTTGGTTGCCACTTCTGGACTGTCCTGCTTCATACCAGCGCGAAGGGCTTCGTCGGTCGATCCCGTGGTTGCGCTGAGATATGAATAGAGGCTGAAAAATGGAATTCAGGAATTGGAAATTGGAAGAAATGAGGCCGCGATGAACTGGTTGAGCAGACTCTTCGGCAGACGGAAACGAGAGAAGGAACTCGATGAAGAAGTTCGGAGCCATCTGGAGATGGCGGCACGGGAGCGCATGGAACGAGGCGACACGGCCAAAGAGGCTGGGCATGCGGCGCGGCGGGAGTTCGGGAATGTAGGACTGGTGCAGGAAGTGACCCACGATGCGTGGGGCTGCGGATTTCTCGACCGGCTGGCGCAGGACGTGCGCTTTGGCATGCGGATGCTCGCGAAGTCACCGGGATTCACGACAGTGGCGATCCTGACGCTGGCGCTGGGAATTGGCGCGAACACGGCGCTATTTTCCATAGTGAACGGCGTACTGCTGAATCCGCTGCCCTATCCCGAGCCCGAGCAACTCGTGGAGCTGCGCGAAAGCAAGCCGAATTTCGCCACGGGCTCGATTTCGTATCCGAATTTTCTGGATTGGCAGAAAGACAATCGCACGTTTGCGTCCATGGCGATCCTGCGGGGCAATCGGTCGTTCATCCTCACGGGCTTGGGTGAGGCAGAGCAGGTGGACGCAGTTTTTGTGAGCACGGGGTTCTTCGAGCAGTTGGGCGTAAATCCAGTCCTCGGGCGTGCGTTTGCGCCAGGCGAGGATCGCATCGGAGTGGCGCCGACGGTAATGATTACCGGTGGATTCTGGAAGCGCAAATTCGGATCGGCGCAGGACGTTTTGGGGAAGAGCCTCACGCTGGACGGCAAGGACTACACGATCATCGGCGTGATTCCCGCAACGTTTGATCTCCTGGGGAGCCTCCGTACAAGAGAGGTATATGTGCCGATTGGGCAATGGAACAATCCGCTGCTGATGAACCGGGCTGCGGGACTTGGCATCGGTGGAATCGGGCGCTTGAAACCGGGCATCACGGTTCAACAGGCGCGCGCGGACATGGAACGCGTGACACAGAATTTGGCGGCGGCGTACCCGGAGGCCGACAAAGGCATTGGGGCTGCGGTGATTCCTGTACGGAAGTGGTTGCTCGGATCCGTCGAGCCATTCCTGCTGGTGCTGTTCGGAGCGGTGGGTTTTGTATTGCTGATTGCGTGCGTGAACGTGGCGAATCTGCTGCTGGCCCGCTCGACAGGGCGGGCGCAAGAATTTGCAATCCGTGCGGCTCTGGGCGCCGGGCAAGGACGAATAGTCCGGCAACTTCTGACAGAGAGCACTTTGCTGGCGGCCATTGGCGGAGGTCTTGGTGTGCTGCTGGCCGCCGCCGGGACACGGGCTGCGCTGGGCGTCCTGCCGACCACGCTGCCGCGCGCGACGGATGTAGTCGTGGACGGGCGGGTTCTACTTTTTGCGGGAGCAATATCACTGCTCGCGGGAATTTGCTTCGGCTTGGTGCCGGCGCTGAAAACAAGGAAGCCCGACGTGCATGAAACACTTAAAGAAGGCGGACGCGAAGGAAGTGGAACGCGTCATCGGGCGCAGGGTGCGCTGGTCGCGGCGGAGATGGCTCTGGCTCTCGTCTTGCTGATCGGGGCGGGATTGATGATCCGCACGCTGGCGGCCCTGTGGAATGTGAATCCGGGCTTCGAGGCCAACAAGGTTATGACGTTCGGGTTCTCCCTTCCGCCGTCGATGGCAAATGCAAGCCCGGAGGCCATTCGGGCGGCACTGCGCGAAGTTCACGACAAATTTCAGTCCGCGCCGGGCGTGCAAGGGGTTGCATTCTCCTGGGGCGCGGCACCTCTACAGGGAGATGATGAATGGCAGTTCTGGATTGATGGCCAGCCTAAACCTGCAAGCGAGAACGACATGAATTGGGCGATTGACTACGTCGTGGACTTCGACTACCTGAAAATCATGGGCATCCCGCTCAAGAGCGGCCGCTTCTTTACCGCGCAAGACGATGAGCACGCGGCTCGCGTGGCTGTCGTTGACGAGGTTCTAGCGAATCAATTTTTTGCGGGGCAGAATGCCATCGGCAAGCGACTGCACCTGAACAACGGCGAAATCGTGGAGATCATAGGCGTCGTGGGCCACGTGAAACAGTGGGGGCTCGATACCGACGACAAAGAAACGCTGCGGGCACAACTCTACACTCCATTCATGCAACTGCCCGCCGAGGGGATTGGGGGAGGTGCCGGTGTGGTGGTGCGTTCGGATCAACCAGCGAAGGTGTTTGAGTCCATCCGCCAGGCGAACAACCAGATGAGCAGTGATCAGGTCGTGTCCGGCGCACAAACGATGAGCGAAGTGATTGCGAGTTCCTTGGCGGAGCGGCAGTTCTCGATGATCTTGTTCGGCATTTTCGCGGCGCTGGCGCTGCTGCTGGCAAGCATCGGGATTTACGGAGTGGTGTCCTATCTCGCCGGCCAGCGAACACACGAAATCGGCGTGAAATGGCCTTCCTGGGAGTCGCAGTCGGCATGACTGCCGCGCTGGCACTGACTCACCTGATGGCAAATTTACTCTTCGGATTCAGTGCCACTGATCCAATTACGTTCGCAGGCGTGGGAATTATCTTGACCTTCGTTGCATTGGCTGCATGTTTCGTGCCTGCCAGAAGAGCGACGCGAGTCGATCCGATGGTGGCGCTTAGGTACGAGTGAGCGCAAGAAGCAAAGTAGCAACGAACTGAAGTTGCCCGACTAGGGCCTGCTAAGTTTCGACTATGATTAAGTTAAAGCCCGTCCCTCCTTCCAGTTGTGCCCATGCATGACCCAAAAAGGGCTATGTTATTGATGCGTAAGGTCTAAGCACGACCTAACCGCAAGCCTCAAACCCTGTCTAATGAATCGGATGCAACCGAGCCCCGATAGCACCCAGGCCATCGCCGACAGCGACGCTGTCGCCGTGGAGCGCACGCTCGCGGGCGATCGCGATGCCTATCGCGTCCTGGTTGAGCGGCACAGCCACAACGTCTTCCGGCTGGCTTACCGCATGACCGGGAACCGGCACGATGCTGAAGAGGTGGTCCAGGAGGCGTTCTTGCGCGGCTATCAAAAACTTGGGCAGTTTGCGGCTCGAGCGAATTTCGGGACCTGGGTCTATCGAATCGCGGCGAATTACGCGATTGACCGCATGCGTCAACGTCAGAAGGAAGAATCACGGCGAGAAGCGCCCCGAGTGGAAGACCACAACGGAATGGAAAACGATCCCTTGAATCGCGTCAAAGACGAGGCGCCAACGCCGGAACGATTGACGCAGAGCCTCGAGCTGCGAAAACAGATGGAACAGGCACTCGCCGCTCTTTCGGACGCCGAGCGAACCGCTTTTGTCATGCGTCATTGGGAAGGCTGCGGGATCGAGGAAATCGCGGGAGTCTTGAAGTCCAGTTCAAACGCAACGAAAAACACCGTCTTTCGAGCGGTGCAGAAACTGCGGCATGCGTTGCAACCCTTTGTGGAAACAAGAACGCAGGCCCGCGCGATGGGAACTGAATCATGAAACACCTGAAGGAAGAAGAGTTGATTGCTTACCGTGAGGGAGTCGCCGAACAGCGAAGGGCAATTTCCGAGCATCTGGCCGCCTGCGAAGAGTGCCGCGGAGAGTTGCAACGAATCGAGGCGGTGCTCGCGGCCCTGGATACTCTGCCCGTGCCGGAACCGGGAGCAGACTACGGGCCACAAGTCTGGAAGGAGATTGCACCGCGGCTAGCGGACAAGCCGGGGCGGTGGTGGCAAGTCTGGCTCGAACCCCGGCGGCTCGTAGCGGCAAGCGCTGTTATGGCTCTGATTGTCGCGGCGTTCGTCGCTGGGCGGTTCACAAAGCGGGATGGTAAGGGTGACAACATCGCGAGCAAGGAGCAGGTACGCGAGCGCATTTTGGTGCTTGCCGTAGGCGAACACTTGGGTCACTCCGAGCGCATGTTGATCGAGCTATCGAACGAGGCGCCCGACAACGCCAAGCAGAAAGAAGTGGATATCTCGGCCGAGCAACGCCGCGCGGAAGACTTGCTTCAAGAGAATCGGCTGTATCGGCAGACTGCGCTGCAAGAGGGGGACGCAGGTCTCGCCAGTGTGTTGGACGAACTGGAGCGTGTGCTGTTAGACGTGGCGCACAGCCCGGAACAAGTAACGCCGGCGCAACTCCAAGCGATTCAGAAAAAAATTGAGGCGCGCGGAATTCTGTTCAAGGTTCGTGTGGTCAACAAGGAACTGCAGCAACGGCAGGAGGCCACAAAGCCTGCGCCGGCGCAAAACGATTCTGCGAAAAGAGAGAGGAACAAAGTATGACCATCGGCAATTCATCTGGAAAGACAGGCATGGCTTGGCTCGCAATCGCCGCGCTGCTGTTTGCGCCTGCAGTCACGCGTGCGCGCATGCTCAAAGCAATTCCCATTCAGTCCGGAACTTTTCTGCAAGACCCACCGGAGACTCAGGACAAAGAGCAGGACAAGCGCGATCGCGAGCAAGAGGCGCGCGACCGCGAAGAGGAAAAACGCGACCGGGAACAGGAAGCTCGCGAACGGGCGCAGGAAAAGATCGAACGGCTCCAGGAATTATATGACGACGGCCGCGACGATCTGGACGAAGACCGCTACGACCAGGCGGCGGCCAAGTTCAAGCAACTGGCTGATATGAATGGCCCGCAAACCGACGCCGCGCTTTATTGGAAGGCCTACGCGGAAAACAGACTGGGCAAGCGGGATGCGGCGCTGACCACCATCGCGGACGTGAAGCGCCGATTCCCGCAAAGCCGTTGGTTGAAGGACGCGGGGGCGCTGGAAATAGAAGTTCGACAATCCACGGGGAATCCCGCACATCCAGAGAATCAGAGCGACGAAGAACTGCGGATGCTCGCGCTGCAAGGAATCATGAACGGTGATCCTCAAAAGGGTATTTCCATCCTGGAAAATATTCTGAATGGATCGGGCACCCCCAAACTCAAGTCGCGGGCGCTATTCATGGCGGCGCAGAGCGGCAAGCCGGAATCGCGAGAGATTCTGGCAAAGATAGCGCGAGGTCAGAACAATCCCGAGCTGCAGCGGAAAGCGGTTGAATACCTGGGACTTTTCGGCGGTTCTGAAGCGCGTAAGACCTTGGCGGAAGTTTATGCGTCCACGAGTGATGCCTCCGTTAAGCACGCAATCCTGCGCAGCTACATGATTGGCGGAGATCACGAGCGTCTCTTCGCCGCGGCCAAGAGCGAGAAGGACGAATCTCTGCGCCGCGAGGCCATCCGGCAACTGGGTCTCGTTCACGGGATCAGCGAGCTGGAACAGTTGTACCAGGCAGAAGGCTCGTCCGATCTCCGGAGGGAAATCCTTCAGGCATTTTTTCTTGCGGGCGATTCGGGAAGACTCGTGAAAGCAGCACAGGGTGAAAAGGATCCGCAGTTGCGCCGCGCAGCGATTCGAAACCTTGGACTGATTAACTCGGACGATTCAGGGAAGGCCCTGCAAGAGATTTACAGCAAGGAAACGGACCAATCGCTGAAGGCAGAGGTACTCAATGCGTATTTTCTGCAGGGCAACGCGAAAGCGCTGGTAGCCATTGCGCGAAACGAGAAAGATCCTGAGCTAAAAAAAACCGCGGTATCCAAATTGTCGTTGATGCATTCCAAGGAAGGCACCGATTACCTGATGGAACTGCTCCAAAAGTAAGGGGGAACGATGCGAAAGGAAGAGATTCTTGCGACGCTGCGTAAAGCACTTGAGCTCGCGATGATCGTCACGGGAATTGGCAGTGCGGCCGTGCAACTGGCGAATGGCGGTGCTCCGCCCTGGCCGGGGCAAGCCAGCCCCGCTGCCGCGCAAGCGGCGGAAGCTCCGCGCGTTGAAAATGCGAAGCTGGAGACGCGGACAGTCGGCGCAAGTCTCGATGCGGCCTTTCGCGAGATCCTAAACGCCGCGGAAAAAACGGTATGGGTCGGGTACTCCGTCGACCAAGTAGCTGGAAATCGTGAAGCCTGCTGCAACAACAATTGGAATGACGGCAATTGCGGGACCTGTAGGCTGGAAAAAGAAAACAGCGGAACGACTGGCACAGCGCACGCGGATGGAAACGTTAAACTGGAAAGCGGGCGCCAACTCGTCGTGCTCTATCGCCTGGAAGCCAAGCAGGTCGTGAAGATTCGCGTTGCATCAAACGACTGCACCCTGGATGCTGGCGGGCTGCCCTTCTTCTGGCTGACGGGAGTGAAACCGACCGATAGCATAGCGTTGCTCACCACTTACGTCCGCAACTCCGATTTCGATGATCATGGGGATCGCAGGCCCGGCAATGGCGCATTGACGGCAATCGCGTTGCATGCGGACCCATCGGCTGACCGCGCGCTCGAATCGTTTGTCACAGCGGTCCAGCGTGAAGGATTGCGCAGACAGGCGGCGTTCTGGATGGGCGCGGCGCGAGGTAAAGCGGGATTGACCGTTCTGCAGCACATGGCGAAAACCGATCCGAGTTCGGACGTTCGCGCCCACGTGGCCTTCGCGCTTTCCGTCAGCCATGAAGCGGGAGCGCTCGATGAGATGATCCGCATGGCGCACGATGACACCAGTTCGCACGTACGCGGACAAGCGCTCTTCTGGCTGGCGCAAAAAGCGGGGAGGAAAGCAATTGGCACGATCACCGGAGCGATCGAGAACGACCCGGACACCGATGTAAAGAAAAAAGCCGTGTTTGCTCTTAGCCAGCTACCGAAGGATGAAGGCGTGCCGAAGCTGATCGAGGTGGCACAAAACAATCGGAATCCGGCAGTGCGGAAACAGGCCATGTTCTGGCTGGGCCAATCCAATGATCCGCGCGCGCTGCAATTCTTTGAAAAAGTACTGTCGCAGTGAAGCGCTAGCGTAATAGATCTTCGAGCCGTACTCGCGCATCAGTCTTCGAATCGCGATATTTCACAATGACTGCGGCTTGTAGTGAGAGTCCCCACTTCGCACCGGTGGAATGCGAAATGGCACGCGAGCCAGGCACCACGATCGCCTCTTCCGGAATAATCAGCGGCTCGGTTTCGGTGGCTGTGTAAACCGCGTCTCGGACGAGATCGTAAACTGGGATGGAGCGATTCAGGATCGTGCCCGTGCCCAGAACGGCTCGGTGCTTCACAACCGTCCCTTCATAGACACCCGAGTTCCCACCAACCAGGACTTCGTCCTCGATAATCACCGGCAGCGCGCCAACCGGCTCGAGAACGCCGCCGATCTGCGCTCCCGCGGAAATATGGCAGTTGCGGCCAATCTGGGCGCAGCTCCCAACGAGAGCGTGCGAATCGATCATCGTGCCTTCTCCCACATAAGCGCCAACATTTACAAACATCGGCGGCATGCAAATCACGCCTCGAGCAATGTAACTGCCATCGCGGATGCTGGAGCCGCCAGGAACGATGCGCACGCCATCGGAAGCCGTAAATGCACGGACGGGATAGGTGGACTTGTCAAAGAAAGGCTGTTTCGCTGCGTCGATGGACATATCGGCGATGGCACCGATTCGAAAGCCCAGTAAGATTCCCTTCTTCACCCACGCATTTGCGCGCCAGCCGGATTTCGTGGAAGCATCCAGTTCGGCGGCACGAATCTCACCGCGGTTCAGCGCCGCTTTGAAATCACGGAAAAGCCATTGATGTTCCTCTTCGTAGTGAGCCGGAGCTTCGTCAAACAATCGTTCAACTTGCGATGGCAGCATGAACCCTCTCGACGGAAGGCGGGCCTGCGGTACGGTCAACTAATCCAAGCGATTCGAGCACCGCCCGGATGCGCGCCTGATTTTCCGCCTTCGGCGGCACTAGTGGCAAGCGCCATACCGGTTTGAGCAGACCCATCTCCGCCATCGCCGCTTTCACGGGAATGGGGTTCGACTCCACGAAATTCATTTCCATGAGCGGATGAAACCGGCGATGAATCGCGCGCGCCCCCGGAAAATCTCCCTGTAGCGCGAGCCGCGTCAATTGACACATCTCCGCAGGAATTTCGTTGGACACAACCGAGATTACCCCTCGGCCGCCGAGTGAGATCACGGGCAACGTTATCGCATCATCGCCCGAAAGAACGATGAAGTCATCCGGCACGGCGTTCAAAATCGCAGCCATTTGGGAAACATTGCCCGAGGCTTCCTTGATACCAACGATGTTTTCGATTTCGGCAAGCCGCCTCACTGTAGCCGGCTCGATATTCACTCCCGTGCGGCCCTGCACACTGTAGAGAATGATGGGCAAGGAAACCGCTTCGGCAATCGCGCGATAGTGCTGGAAAAGGCCTTCTTGCGTCGGCTTGTTGTAATAAGGAGTGACGGAGAGAATTCCATCCACGCCAAGACCCGCAAGCTCTTGCCCGAGTGCAATCACTGCGGCGGTGTTGTAGCCTCCAGCACCGGCGAGCACGGGAACCTTTCCCTTGGCGGC
>WNFQ01000316.1_pt1 | contig 35288 bp, 35 predicted proteins | sample 5400171 | NCBI WGS metagenome assembly WNFQ01 (sample SAMN13153356, study PRJNA577476) | soil metagenome | isolation source: 20 cm soil under Madrone tree | place: USA:California | collected 2016-06-14
ACCGGTCTGCACATTGTGCCGGATGAAGCGTTGTTAACAGGTGCCAAGATTCCGCCGCTGACCCCGAATATCATCGATGTACGGATCGTAAAACACGAGGTGATCGGAGATCTCGCTGCACCAGGCGCATCTCCATCTCCGTAATCTCTGACTGGTCTATAGCCGCGAAAGAAACGCCGGGCCGTAAAGAGGGATTTGGTACGGAAGGAAACGAGGCACCAAAGAGGTTAACTAAACCGCTGGTTTAGGCCTAAGAGTAATTGTGTGACCGATCTCCAGAACTTCCGTCCGGTCGCACAGTCGACCGAACCCAAGTCACTCGATCTTGATCTGACCACTAGCTAATTCCCGGGCCTCGAGTGCTACTGATTCGGGTCGGATGCCGCGCGGTCGCAGGTAAAATTCACTGATCAATATTTTCACCATTGCCGCTGCGGGAACGACGAGAATCAGTCCAAGAAAACCAAACAAAGAGCTCATGGCAAAGGTAAAGAAAATGATTGTCACCGCGTGCAGCTTCATCTGCTTTCCCATGATAAAAGGGACGAGCAGATTGGTTTCAACTTGTTGGACAAACAGGACCGAGAGAAGCGCGAGAACGAATTTACCAAGGCCCATACTCGCCGCCACGAAAAGAGCAGGGATCGCAACAATGACCGGTCCGACGATTGGTACGAATTCACCTAGAAAAGCGAGCACGCCGAATAGGAACGCGGGTTGGACTCCGACCAACGCGAGTAAAATGCCTGTGCTGGCGCCGGTTGCGACGCCGTTGATCACGATGCCTCGCGCCCACGCACTGACTTGATGCATCATGCGTGCGAGGGAGCGATACGCCGGTTCTCGATAACGGGGAGGAACCAACTCCAGATAAGCCGCGGTGATTGGTTCCGGCTCGACCAAGGTGAAAATCACCACCAACAGGCAGAGTAGCGCGACCAAAATCCCATTGGCCAGATTGAGCGTTGAGCGCAACAGAAAGTTGGCAATGCCGCCGACTTGCCCGGTGACGGTATTCAGCATGTCGCCGGCGCGGCTAGGGAGAGCTTGCTGAAGAGTCGGGTAGGTTTTGATCCAGCCTTGAATCTGCTCGTACAGTCGGTTCCACTCGCCCGGGATTTGTTCAATTAGCTGCTGGAGTTGTTCAAAGAATGGCGGGACTACTAAGAAAACGACCAGCGCGAGCATCGCCAATAACACGATGATCAGGAGTCCAACGGCCAGACCGCGCTTCAAACCGCGTCGTTCCAGCAGGACGACCGCGGGATTGAGAACCATGGCGATCAAGAAGGCGATAGCAAAAAGGAGCAGGGTCTCTTTAATCGCGATCGCTACGGCAACGCCCAACGCGACCAGTCCGACAATTACGAACCATCGGACTAGATCCGCGTAACTCAGCGGTCGATCGGCGCCGTTGCCGTCTCGCGAACCGTTTTCGATTTGGACCATGGAGGAAGAAAGCAGGAAAACGAAAATGGGAAACAGGAAACGGAAGTCAGGGGTGGTAGGCGACTAGCCTGTCCGACTTAGTCCGAAGTCTTAGAGCAATTGCTTTGCCTTATCACGACGACGTCGGATCCAGTTAGCTCGCTGGCTCGATGTGAGCTCAAGACGTCCCCGGGGGTATGCGCGTTAAACCGGCAGAAACCGCAGTCGCCATCGCGACGTTCGCGACTCAAGGACGATCGATCATTGTGCAGCGAAAAGTGCGCATACTTAGGAGTCAGGAGTTGGTCCCGATTCGGTCTTGTTTGTGATGGGAAGCGGACAACCTCTAGTGAGGATATAACATCAGGTAGGCGCCATTCGCGAACCGCGCCTTGGCGCCTGCGCTAGCTAACTTTCCACGAATTAGCAACATAGGAGCTAACGATCCGGTCTGAAAAATATTCAGCTAGACCGGTCGCTCGGAGGGCCATCGCCGACGACGATGCCTCCCTTCTTTGGTTTGTTCCGAAAGGCAGCTTTCTACCAAAAGAAGCGCAGGAAGCTCCAAGAGAATCACAATGAGCTCAGCGAATATTCCCGCCAGAACGCAGCGATCCAGACCGTCCCGGCTGATCCCTCATTTTCACTATGAACAACCGTTTAACGGCTCCTCTCAGCGAAAAGGCTCAAGCGACCCCGGTTCGCTCCAATCGTTTTCTGCCTCGGATAGGATCTCCCGGATACCACCTGCTTCTGACCGCGGTAGCGATTCTGATCCTTGGTCCGCTCGGAGGGATTTCTGCGGCTTTCATGAATTTTTCGATCGGTTTTTTTCTTGGGGGGCAGGTGTTGGCTGGCATTCTCGGCAGTATCGTAACGCTGCCGTATGGGCCGGAAGGGAAACATGGCGCCAACTACATGCAAACGATGGCAGCTTCGGTCGCCACTATGTGCGGGCTGGGAGTGCTGATCCAGGCGATGGTTTGGCTTGGTCTACCCCAACCGCCGGCTTGGCAACTGGTTCTCTACTTCCTGTGCGTTGGCATGTTCGGTGTTGGTATCGGCATGTTTTATACGCCGGTCCTGGTTGATCGCATGCAGTTGCCCTTTCCGTCTGCGTTTGCGGTGGCCAACATCCTGCGGGCGCTCACGGACAAGGATCTGCTCAAGCGCTCCGTCGCCACGCTGGGGGGAGGGATAGGAACGGGGTATCTCGTTGGCCTGTTCTCGCTCAACATTTCTTGGTTTGCACGTTTTGGTCTTTCCAGCGCGACGCTGGCAACACTGGGAAAAGCAGGCATTTCAGCCTCCACCTTTGGCGCCGGGATGATTGTCGGTTCCCGCATCGCGATCCCTGCCCTGGTGATGGCCCTACTCGGGGCCTGGCTCAGGCCTTATCTCGTCACTATCGGCTGGCTCGGTCCAGACGACCCGTACCGCAAAATCGGCTTCATCATCTCGCTGGGCACGATCCTTGGTGCGGCCATCATCGATATTTGCCTGATCCTGGTTCAAATCGTCCAGCGGTCTAAGGACAAAAGCGTTGCTCCCCCTGAGCCCGCGGACTGGAAGCGAGTCAATCTGTTTGGGCTGGTGGTCTGGGTCTTGTTTTGGGGAGCAGGTATCGTGTGGGTCGGTACTCAGTTTCTCCACCAACCGTGGTTCTTTCTCACGGTGGCCGTCGCCCTCTGTTTTCTCTTTGTTCTGGTCAATGGCATTTCGGCAGGCATTTCCGACGTGAACCCGATTTCCAGCGCATTTGTGCTGACCGTTTTTATCCTGGCAGCAATGGGCCTGCGCGACCCTGGTGTCGGTCTTTTATGTGCTGCCATTCTGCTGATTGCCTGCGCCGCGGGAGGCGATATGCAGCAAGATCGCTCGACTGGCTGGCGTTTGAGCACCAACCGCGTCGTGCAATTCCGTTACCAGGTTATCGGCATCATCATGGGCGCGGTGCTCGCCGTCGTGCTGGCGAAGCTGTTCATGAGCGCCTACCCGATCCTGACCCAGGATCAGTTCACCCACCCACATCTGGAAGGCGCCCAAAAATGGCAATCGGCCATGACGTATAAATTTGTCGGTGCGCTCAAGGGTATCACGACTTCGCAACCGCACGTGCTGAAAGCATTGCAGTTGGGTATTCTGCTGGGTCTGATTATTGAAGTTCTTCGCAAACTCATCAAGAGCCGGCCTGGTTACCAAAAATTTGCCGACGGCTCGCGCACAGGTCGCGCGGCCGATTTCCTCCTTGATGCCGTGGTGCTCTCGAGTCCGTACGCATCCGCTTTTGGTGGATTTGTCGAATTGCCGACCGTGCTTTGGTGGAGCGCCGGCGGTTTGATGTCGGCGCTATACAACGGAGTCAAGACAAGGTCAGCCGCCAAATCCGCTAAGGAAGGTGTGCCTTCTCTACCGCCGGACATGAGCACGATGTCGCTGGTCGGCGGTGGATTGATCGCGGGGGATTCGCTGGCGGCCCTGAGCGTTGGAGTTTACGGACTTCTGACCACGGTGCTGTCAAAGTAGCCGCAGCTTCCAGCTGCGAGAGGCCGCTCACAGGAGCGTGCGAAGATAGACATTAAACAGGAGATCGCAGAGAAGATTTTTTGGTCGAGGCCCCGCTTGACCGTGCTTTTCAAGAGCTTGGGAAACAAAATCTTCGTGGTTGCCCCGGGGAAGAGACTCGATATTTGAATGTAATCTGGTTCGTTAAGAGAGCGGTCTCACTCTGGTGATCTTAACTTGCTGTTACGTTCCGCACACTGAGCCGGCTTGGGATGCGCAAACTGCTTTCGTTTCAAGGCAAAAACTCACGCGCCGACGCCTTGAAGGTCCGAAGAAACACGGGTCAGCAGTTAATTATGAGGAGCGTCTTAGGGGCAAGAGCTCGCCAGGGTTGGGAGAGCACGAACTTGATTGATAAACGTCCTAACGGCGACGACTAAATAGTCGATGGACGCCTTACTGGAATTGTCCCGCAACCCATCATGGCCGAGCGACAGCGAAATGGCCCATTCTTCGGTAGGGATGCGCTCCGGCGCGTCCGTTTTCGAGCCACCACTGCAGCTGTTTTTATTTTCCAGCCAGTTCAACCTCCCGGAGGCCCGGGCTTCGATGCGATCTTCTCGATCGCTGCGATATGTAATGCTGAAAGGGTAACGCTACTGTCGTCATCGAACCAAATAACGATTCGGCTGTTAGCCGGATTTATTCCGGCATGATCCGGGCTCGGTACTTCGTACTGTTTTCCGCTGCTAGTTACTACGGAAAACCGCTCAAATGGCCGTGCGCTTAGCAAGCGTCGCAAATCTCCGGTCATAGAAATGTGTATAACCTCAAAAATCAACGTTGCAACCTATCACCGCTAACTACATCAGCATCGCCGCCAACGCCGGCGTTCACGGCGTTCCCAACTCAAGTCGCTCCTGCCGGCCGGCGCGAGATGAACTTCTGCAGGACAATGAAGATCAGCAGCAGAGCGCCAATCACGATTTTCGTCCACCAGCTGTTCAACGTGCCGTTGAAGATAATGATTTGTTGGATCAATCCAAGGATCAATACGCCCATAAGCGTCCCAGGAATGAAACCAACTCCGCCGGTTAAGAGCGTGCCTCCAATCACTACGGACGCGATTGCGTCGAGCTCCAATCCCACGAAGGATGCGGGATTGCCCGATTGCATATAGAAAGTTGCTACCACGCCACTGAGCGCGGAGAAGAACCCGGCCAACGCATAGATCGCGATTTTCGTTTGGCCGACCGGCAAGCCCATCAAACGAGCCGAGTTCTCGTTCGAGCCGATTGCGTAAACGTTCCGGCCGAATCGCGTAAAACCCGCTACCAATGTCCCGATGATAACCGATGCCAGAAAACACATAGCGGTAAAAGGTAACACCGCCTTGGGAGCGACTAACACGGAGAGTTGGGGTAAGACCTCACCGTAGAAGGGATGATCGATGCCGATCGATTCTGGATTAATGACAAAGCCCAGCCCACGCAGACAGAAAAGGCCGGCTAGCGTGACCAAGAATGGAGGCATCCCGAAAAAATGGATCAAGCAGCCCATCATAGCGCCGCCAACAGTACCGATACAGAGCGCAATCCCCATCGCCAGGAAAGGGTCGCATCCAGCTTGCAAAAGCTTGGCGATAAGTATTCCAACGAAAGCGACCATTGAACCGACCGATAGATCGATGCCACCGGACAAAATCACGAACGACTCTCCAACCGCCGCGACTCCCACAAACGCCATATCATTTAAAAGGTTTACGATGACCCGGGGAGTGCCGAAGTTAGGATAAAGCACGGAGCCGGTGCCAAAAATCGCCAACAGGACTACCGCCGTCGCCAGGAGCGGAATGTACTTAGGGTTTAGGCGAATCATGCCGCGTCGCGGTAAGGAGATGATGAGGTAATCGAGAGCTAAGCGGTTTGAGAACTCTCCCTAACGGCTGCAAAAAATGCGCCAGCCGCGTCCGGAACGATTCACTTTGGAACAGACAGACCGCAATGATCACCAAGGCCTTCGGTACCGGCGAGATATCGGAGCTGACGTTTCTGGCGTATAACGTCGTAGTGAGTGTCTGGATAAACAATCCACCGACCACCGCGCCGATCAGGTAGAAACGACCTCCCTGCAGTGACGTTCCACCCACGACAACCGCCAAAATTGCATCCAATTCCAGGTACAGGCCGATATTGTTGGCGTCCGCGCTCTTAATATTTGAGCAGGCAACCAGCCCGGCGAGTCCGGCACAGAACCCCGAAAAGGTGTAGACCAGGAACTTCACCTGTTTGGCATTAATACCGGAATAGCGACTGGCCTCGTCATTGTCGCCCACCGACTCAATGAAAAGTCCGAGCGCAGTGCGCCGGACAAAGAAAAGGGCGATTATCAACATCACCACGACGAGTGTCAGAGTGAAAGGCAAGGCGAATAAATGGCCGTTGCCCAGGTAAACCATGGTTGGGTCGAGAAAGTTAATGATCTGTCCTTCGGTGATCAGCTGAGCGACGCCGCGCCCGGCGACCATCAATACCAGCGTTGCAACAATCGGCTGAATTCCGAAGCCGGCCACCAGCAAACCGTTCCAAGCACCGGCCAAAACCGATATGACAAGGGCGAGAGCGATCGCGATGCCGGCCGGTTGATGCTCGGTTACCAGTAATCGTGACGACACCGCGGCAGCGATTGCCATGACGGCGCCCACCGAAAGATCGACTCCGCCGGTAGCGATCACTAAGACCATCCCCAGCGACAAAAGCATAACCTTCGCTCCTTGGTTCAGCACATCGATCCGGGAACCGTAGAAATGGCCGTCCAGCAGCTGAATGTGAAAAAAACCAGGAGTGAAGAACTGGTTAAAAAGCAGGAGCAGCGCGAGTGCGCCGACCGTCCAAAAAATTTTTTGGCGGCGTAATAAGAACAGAATTGCGCCGAAGATGATCCAAAATAGCAGGTCAGAAAACCAGTCAGTCATGCAGCCGGCCGCTCCAAATCATGAGTCGCGATGGACTGCATTATAGCTTCCTCTGAAATCTCTCCTTCTGTCAATTCGCCAATCTTTTGGCGATCGCGCAAAACTACTACTCGCTGGCTTTGCCGAACGATTTCTTCCAGTTCGGAACTGATAAAGAGGACGGCCAGACCTTCTTGTCGCAGCGATTGGATCAATTTCTCAATCTCAGCCTTTGCGCCTACATCGATTCCACGTGTCGGCTCGTCGAGAATGAATAACTTTGGCGCTGTGGCCAGCCATCTGGCGAGCAAGACCTTTTGTTGATTCCCGCCACTGAGATTCCGGACGATCTGTTCCCGGCTCGGAGTTTTGATATCGAGCGACTGAATGAAGCGGTCAGCAAGCTTTTCTTGCTCGGCCACCGACAAACGCCGCCAGCTTCCGCGGCTGGCTTGTAATGCTAACACAATATTTTCCCGAACGGTGAGGCTGGGAATGATCCCAGCCACCTTTCGATCCTCGGGAGTTAGAGCCATGCGATAGCGAATCGCTGCACGCGGCGAATTGAAGCGTACCGCCCGGTTTTTTATTCGGATTGTCCCCTGATCCGGCCGATCGACCCCAAAAAGCAGTTTTGCCGTTTCCGTGCGGCCCGATCCAAGAAGGCCGGCCAGACCGACGACCTCGCCGGGACGGATATCCAGATCTAGCGGCTGGATAGAACCCTTTCTCCCTAGCGCTCGCGCCTCGAGAATAGGGGAATCCGAACGAATCGTAGCCGTGCTCGCGCGCTTTTGCTCAAGCGCTTCGACTTGCTGGACCGCCTTGCCGATCATGTGGGAAACGAGCTTGATCCGAGGAAGCTCCTTGGTGGCAAAGCAACCCACCCGACACCCGTTCCGCAACACCGTGATTAAATCGGAGATCTGATAAACCTGTTCGAGAAAGTGGGTGATGAATATGATCCCGAGACCGTCTTCCCGGAGCTTGCGCAGCTTCTTAAAGAGTTCTTCGACCTCTGTCTTGTCCAGACTCGAAGTGGGTTCGTCTAGGATCAGCAGTTTAGCGGAGATATCGAGCGCACGAGCAATCGCTACCATCTGTTGGATGGCAATTGAATACGAGGAGAGCTGCTGGTTGACGTCAATGGAAAGCTCGAGCCGCGCGAGTGCAGCTCTGGCCCGCTTGGCGATTGCACCCCAGCGGATGGCGCCAAGCCAAGTCGGTTGCCGCCCCAGACAGATATTTTCTGCTACAGATAAATGCCGAATCAGATTTACCTCTTGGTAAACGGTACTGATTCCAAGAGCCTCGGCTTCACGCGGTGATTTCGGTGCAATGATTTGGCCGTCCAGCCGTGTCTCTCCGGCGTCTCGTGGAAAAACGCCGGTTAAGACTTTAATCAGCGTGCTCTTGCCGGCGCCGTTTTCACCCATTAGCGCATGAATTTCGCCGGTCTGCACCTTCAGATCGACTGAATCCAATGCTTTGACACCGGGAAACCCTTTGCTGAGACCGGTTATCTCTAGGAGCGGAACAGTCACTGTAACGGTAAAAATTCGGGCGCTCTGCCATTCAGTTCGAGCGCCCGCTTAAGGACAAGAATGGACTAGAATCCTTAGTATTGTCTTTTTGGCAGCTCTTCCGCGGCTTGCGCTTGCTCGTAAACGCCCTCCTGCGTGACCACTCGATGCGGCACTTCCTGTTTGTTCGCTACCTTTTCAATCAAATCGAAGAGTTGCGGTCCGAGAAGCGGATTGCATTCAACAGTGACGTTCAATTTACCGTCCTTCATTGCTTCGAACGCTCCGCGCACACCATCGATCGAGACGATTTTGATATCTTGACCGGGCTTAATACCGGCCTCTTCCATGGCTTGGATCGCTCCCAGGGCCATGTCATCATTGTGCGCATACAACACAGTAATCTCTTTCGCATTGGGCGCTTTCAAGAACGCTTCCATCACTTCTTTTCCCTTGGCCCGAGTGAAATCGCCGCTTTGAGACGTGACAATTTTAATGTCCGGATACTTCGCGATGACTTCTCGAAATCCTTTCGCCCGATCAATCGCAGGAGCGGATCCCACGGTTCCAACCAACTCGGCCACCCCTGCCTTACCGCCAGTCAGTTTCACCACTGCGTTGGCCGCTCGTCGCCCCTCTTCGATGAAGTCCGAACCGATGAAGCACTTGTACAGAGAATCATCTGATACTTTGACTGCCCGATCAGACAGAACGACCGGAATTCCAGCCTTCTTCGCCTCCTGTAAGACCGGTTCGAAACCAGTCTCGACCACGGGCGAAAAGGCGATCACATCAACACCTTGAGCGATGAACGATCGGATTGCCTTGATTTGGTTTTCTTCTTTCTGTTGAGCATCGGAAAAACGGAGGTCAACTCCACGTTTTGCGGCTTCCGATTTGATCGATTCGGTGTTAGCCGTCCGCCAGCCGCTTTCCGCGCCGACCTGGGCGAATCCGACAACTAGCTTCTTGTCTGCGGCTAATCCCAGGGAACCGGCGAGGCCGAAGATTGCGGCGACTGTCAGCACTCTGGTGGCGGCAGTCGATGGGTGAACTAGATATTGTTTCATGATGGGGGGATGTTGGGTAAGTGTGATCGTTCACGGAACAAACACGCTTTCTTATAAAGTCAAAATCTGCGCGAAAGATCAATGTTTTCTTCGTACCTTGAGAGATTTAAAACAAGATGCCAGTTCCAAGCATAATTACTTCTTTAAGAACGGATTACGGACGGTCAACAGCCTTTCGTCGCACTGATTCATACGGTTTCACAAAATTCCTTAATTGGCTGCAAACCAAGAGCGTTTTTTCGCGCAATGTTTCTTCTGCCTCCCTTACGCGCTGGCACAAACTGCTCACGACCGTGGCCAGATGTTCTCGATCTTCGTTTGAGAAACTGGGCCAGAAACCAAGACCAGCGAATCGGTTTTCGTCGCGAAAGGGAGCTTTGACTTGGCAGTAGAGGCACAAAGCTTCTAGTCTTGGTTCCATGATGCCAACGGACGCCAAGAATAGCTCCGCATTTTCCTCCTCGGGCGACTCAAACGCGGATACTCGGGCCGATGCGCCTCGTAACGCCACTCTGGAGCTTGTGTTCGAGGGTGTCAGCTACCCCTGCAAAGATGGTACGATCATTGGTACCAGTTCCAGTTTCGCGAAATCTGCGTTTTCCAAGGTTCAGGGACTCGAGCCGCGCCATCTGCTTCTGGGAATGGAGAACGGCTATTGGTTTGCCCTGACACCGAAAAGTGTACAGCGGCCGTTTCGACTGGAGGGCGAACAACTCGTTCGCGGACAACGAATCACTCTCGACAAAGCGCGTTATCATGTCGAATTCGACGATGTCCGATTCGGCCTCCGGTTATCCTTGCGCCGGTAGTTAAACGCCGCGAGCGCCGCCACCGCCGGGAACGTATTCCGACGTTCATCGGCGATCTGCCGTTCATTGTTTGCTATCTGCTATTGGCTATTGGCTATTTCTTCACGGAATCACTGACCAGATTTCTACGGCGCGGTTCTGATCCGGGCGCGTGTTCTCGAGAACGTCCGTTCCACCCATTGCAACCGTGTGAACGACGTTGGTCACTCCCGCTTGTTTCATCAAACGAGCGATGTTCTCCGCCCGAGCATTGGATAACGCCTGGTTGCCTGCTGGGTTGCCGCTCTTATCTGCATAGCCGGCCACCACGAAAACCAATGTCGGATCGCTCATTTTCTCCTTCATCTTGGTGTCGCTAAAGCTTGCCATGAGTTGATCGACTTGAGGCTTCGGGATCATGCTGCTCCCGATTTGAAAGTAAATCGTTTCGATCCGTTCCATCGAACGCGCGCTTTGGATCTTGTCCTCCAGCTTGGCCTTTTCCTGATCCGACTTCCCAGGCATCGCTCGGAGCCGTAGTAGCACCTGCTTACGGGTTGCCTCAATGTCCGAGCTAGAAAGTTGCTTGGGACTCGCGTCGACCGAGCCGCCAGGCGACGGTGAAGCGCCTGGGGATCCGGGAGGCGGTGAGCCGCCGGGGGAAGGGCTGGGCGAAGGGCTTTCCGCAGAGGGAGATGGGGTTGGGGTTGCCGAGGCAGTGGGACTTACGGAAGGGCTCGGAGTCGCGGTGGGTGTCGGCGTTGGAGTCGGTTTCGGAGTTATCACGGATTCGACTAGGAAATACCCTGCGGCAACCATACCGATTAGAACTATCGGGAGCAGGATCAAAAGCCAAAGCTTGTTCCCACCGCCCCCGGGACCCTTTACCACCGCAAGCGGTTGTCCGCATTCCGGACAAACTGAAGCACCTTCAAAGCGAATCTGGTCGCCCGTATAGGCGAGCGTGCAACCAGCTCGGTTTGTGCATTTACCATACTGGACGGCCATACCGCAGGATTATCAGCCAAGAGCTGGGCCAAAAAGCAATGCAACACTGTAAAATTGTTCATATTTGCACCTTAGATTCTCCAGATTTTATGGTTTGGAGGGGAATTGGCGCTCCCGGCGTTATTCCTTGCGAGTCGACGCTGGACGATTCGCTGCCGCAGAATAGAGTCTACTGGTAACCGTTTTCTTTGTCTCTGCCCTCCCAACCGCCACGGCAGATCAAAAGAACGACCATCGTTGCGAGAGAAAACTCGACGAACTCTTCGGATCAAAGTCATGAGCGAGAAAACCGTGCTCCCATCAACTACTGGCCTTCGTGGACAATCCGTCGGCTCAACCGCCGTAAGTACTGTGGGTAAAGAGGGTGTTGGTCTCACCTATCGCGGCTATGCGATCGAAGATCTGGCCCAAAACGCTTCCTTCGAAGAAGTGGCTTACCTCTTGATTTATGGTGCTCTTCCGAACCGACAAGAATTGGACGCGTTCAAGCGGCGATTGCGGGAGAAGCGCCAACTTCCAGACGCATTACAGACAGCCCTTGAGCTGATCCCGGCGAGCGCCCACCCGATGGACGTCTTGCGAACCGGATGCTCGCTCCTCGGCTCTCTCGAGCCTGAAAACTCGTTTTCCCAGCAGGATGCCATTGCCGAACGATTGTTAGCGAGCTTCCCATCGATGCTCCTGTATTGGCATCACTATTCGGACCGGGGTGAGAGAATCGATACGAAGGGAGATGCCGAGTCGCACGCTGGCCATTTCCTGGCTCTCCTGCACGGAAAAAAACCCGACGAGACGGTGCGGCGTTGCCTGGACGTTTCTCAGATTCTCTATGCCGAACACGAATTCAATGCCTCGACCTTTGCCTGTCGTGTTTGCGCGGCTACTCTGTCTGATTTCTATTCTTGTGTCACCTCAGCCATTGGCACCCTGCGAGGTTCATTGCACGGCGGCGCTAATGAGGCTGCGATGGAACTCGTTCAACGATTTCGAACCCGAGAGCAGGCGCGCGCCGGTGTTATCGAAATGCTTGCAAGGAAAGAAAAAATCATGGGGTTTGGCCATGCCGTCTACAAGCACTCTGATCCTCGGAACGCGATTATTAAAGAATGGGCCCGCCGTTTAGCGGCGCATGCACCGGACGGTTACCTGTTCGATATTTCTGACGAAGTGGAGAGCGTGATGCGGGAACAGAAAAATTTGTTCGCCAATGCGGATTTCTTTAGTGCGAGTGCTTACCACTTCCTGGGAGCTCCAACACCGCATTTTACGCCTTTGTTTGTGATGGCTCGCGTAGCCGGCTGGACTGCTCATCTCAAGGAACAACGCGCCAACAACAAGCTGATACGGCCAAACGCCGACTATATAGGACCGCAATTGCGGCCCTACCTCCCGATTGGTGAGCGTTAAGCCCGCAAGTCGTACCTGCTAAATGGTTCCAAGGCGCTTATTGCCATTTGTTTTACAGATTATGCACTCCGACCCCAAACGCCCCGATCCAGACCGCTTATTGCAAGAGGTCGCCGACTACGTTTTGAGCGATGCTTATCGGCATCCTGATGCGTTGGGAACGGCGCGCCTCTGCCTCCTCGATAGTCTGGGCTGCGCTCTCCAGGCGCTCCAATATCCCGCCTGTACCAAGTTGCTTGGACCGATCGTCCCCGGTGTGATTTGTCCTGGCGGATCGCGAGTGCCGGGTACCTCTTACGAGCTTGATCCAGTTCGTGCCGCTTTCAATATCGGAACGATGATCCGCTGGCTCGATTTTAACGACACTTTCCTGGCTGCGGAATGGGGACACCCCTCGGACAATTTAGGAGCAATTTTGGCGGTCACTGACTATCTCAGTCGCAAGGCGATAACCAACCAGAGCGAGCCGATCACGCTAAGACGGGTTTTCGCCGCGGCGGTGCAAGCCCACGAGATACAGGGTATTCTGGCGCTCTCGCATAGTTTTAATCGAATCGGGCTCGACCACGTTTTGCTCGTTCGGGTGGCTTCGACTGCGGTAATCACCGGTTTGCTTGGCGGAACACGCGAAGAAATCATCAATGCTCTTTCTCAAGCGTTTCTGGATGGCGCCGCATTACGCACCTATCGCCATGCTCCGAACACTGGGTCGCGAAAGAGCTGGGCGGCCGGTGATGCTGCTTCCCGCGGTGTTTTTCACGCATTCCAGGCAATTCGCGGTGAAATGGGTTATGCCACTGCACTAACGACAAAAGAGTGGGGTTTTCAAGACGTCGTTTACCGAGGACAGCCAATCGCGCTCGCTCAACCGCTCGGCTCGTACGTCATGCGAAATGTCCTTTTCAAGATTTCCTTTCCCGCGGAATTTCATGCTCAGACTGCGGTAGAAGCCGCGATCCAACTCCACCCGACTATCGCTGACCGGCTTGACCAGATCAGTCGGATCATCATCGAAACCCAGGAATCGGCAAAGCGCATCATCGATAAGAGTGGTCCACTTTTCAATCCGGCGGACCGTGATCATTGCATTCAATACATGGTTGCCGTGCCGCTCCTCCGGGGCCACCTGGCCGCTGAGGATTACGAAGACGAAGCCGCAAAAAATCCGCTTATCGACCAACTGCGGTCCAAAATGGAGGTTAAAGAGAATCCGCAGTTTACTCGGGATTATCTCGATCCCGAGAAACGCTCGATTGGCAACTCCGTGCAGGTCTTCTTCTCTGATGGAAGTTCGACCGAGAAAGTCTCGGTAGAGTATCCGATCGGCCATCCCCGTCGCCGTGCGGAAGGCGAGCCGCTGCTTCTAGCCAAGTTTGAGCGCAATTTGCGATCGCGGATTGCTCCCAAGAATGCGGAACGGGTTTTACGTTTGCTCGGCGATCAGCCGACGGCCGAGGCTACTGCCGTGCATGATTTATTCGACTTGCTGGTGGTTTAGTGACGCAGAGATTGGTAGGCTCAGATCTGCCTCCGTGATCTTCGGCTCTGGATGCACTCTCGCCTTCGTCCGGCGCCCATCGGCCGCTGGAGCCGGTCCCTAACGAGCTCAAGCCGCCAGGACACCCGGAGTCATTTCTCGGAGTTTCTTCACCGCGCGGGTCAAGATCTGCAGCGCTCGGTTGACTTCGTCCATCGTGTTCGTGCGTCCGAAAGAGAAACGCAGACTTGCGCGCGCCTGCTCATTGGAAAGGCCCATCGCTCGAAGTACATGAGAAGGTTCCAACGAGCCGGTAGTACACGCCGAACCGGCCGAACAACAGACGCCTTGCTGATCCAGGATCATCAAAATCGCTTCGGAGTCAATCCCCTCGATCGATAGATTAGTCGTGTTGGGTATTCGTCGTTCCCGATCACCGTTGACGGTTACTCCCGGGATTCGCTCCAGAGCTTGTTGCTCGAAAGTGTCTCGAAGCTCGCGTACGAATCGATCTTCCTCCTGAATGTATGCCCCTGCGAGCTCCGCGGCTTTCCCCAGCGCCACAATGGAAGCAGTGTTTTCGGTTCCCCCTCGGCGCTTTTCCTCCTGGCCTCCGCCGATAAGAAACGGGAAAAAGCGGGCACGCCGATGGACGTATAATGCTCCAACTCCTTTCGGCGCATGCAGCTTGTGTCCGGACAACGAGAGGAACTGGATAGAAGTTGTACTGAGATTGATCGGAATTTTACCGACCGCTTGCACCGCGTCGGTGTGAAAGATCGTTTGTTGTTTTCGACATATTTCCGCCGCCTGTTCGATCGGGAAAAGGACGCCCGTTTCGTTATTAGCCCACATCAGCGAAACGATTGCGGTGTCTGGCCGGATGGCCGCCTCCAACTGCGAAAGGTCGATCATTCCTTTAGCGTCCACATCCAGCCAAGTCACTTCATAACCGCGTCGAGCAAGCGCTTCCGCGTGTTTGACAATAGCACTATGCTCCACCTTGCTCGTAATGATGTGCTTGCGATCCTGATCAATCGACAGAGCCGACTGCAACGCGGTATTGTCTGATTCCGTCCCGCAACTGGTGAAAAGAATCTCGGACGGCTCGCAGGCAAGAAGGGTTGCGACCTGCTCGCGGGCGTGTTCGACCGCTCGCGCTACGCGTTTTCCGAACGAGTAGGCGCTGGAAGGATTGCCGTACTGTTCTTTCAAGAACGGCAGCATTGCTTCCAGGACCGCCGGATCAATCGAGGTCGTAGCATTGTTGTCAAAGTAGATCATCGGCTTTCGACTTCCTCAGGAACGTCTTCTTTCGGCTCTATCGGCGCTGTCTGGCTCCGCTGCGATAATACTTCGTTCCATTTCAGATAAAGGTTACGCAGATAAATCGGGACCGGAAGGAGTGTCATTATGATCCCCACGGAGTCATGCCGATAGAAAATGAAATAGCTCAACGCCAAGAGGCTGCCAAAAAGGCTGCACTCCCAAAATCCCACCGGGATGATGCTTTTTCCGGCACGCTCCGAGGCGATCCATTGCAGCAGAAATCGGATCCCGAAGATCAGGCTACCCGACAACCCGATCACCTTCCAAGTATTCATCTCTATCATCAAAAAAGAAAACGTACCCAACACGGACATTTTCCGCTATCGCATCGAACTCCCACCGTCGCAAGAGGGCGGTTTCAGTGTGGAATTGTGCAGCAATTGACCAATTTGTTCGGTAGCGGCGACTGTCCGGTTACACCCCTGGTTTGGCAAAGGCCTCGAACTTCGCACGGAGCTGCGGGGCTGGAGTCACCGAAACCTGCAGTCGCCATCGATTTGGTGGCAAAAAAAGCGAACGCCAAATTCGATTTGGTTCGCCAGGTGATCTGTTCGGCAGAACTCATTTCCAGCAGCCGCCAAGCAGATACGGCAAACCACTTTTCTACCGGTGGATCTGGTCAAGTTCGGGCATCAACACGACACTCTCTTGCTCGTTTGGATCGGTGCGAGCAATGACCGCTACAAAGCTATCCGTTTTACTGGGGTTGTAGGGTAAGTGAGGTGTATCAGGGGGAATATAAACGAAGTCCCCCGCTTGCACATTGAGATGTTCTTCAAGTTTTGCGCCGTACCAGAAACCTGATTCGCCACTTAAAGCATAGATGGCAGTTTCGTGGGAGCCATGCTTGTGTGCTTTCGCTCGTCCCAGGGGCGGAATTGTCAAAATCTGCAGGTGAATTCCTTGTGCACCAACGGATTCCGCCGATATCCCAGGGAAATATAAAAGTGCTTGTTTGCCAGTGAATTGCTTTGCGGCGCGAACAACTCGGCAGGTCAGTTTGGCATGGTGATTGGTGATTTCAGGTTTCATGCTTTTAGATATTGTCTACATATTGTTGAAGCGTTCTGACGTTGGCCTAACTGCCGGAATCACTGTCTCGGCTGCGATTGGCCCGCTGTTACGAGCGCATGGACCGGGAGCGGGGCTGGGGTAGAAGAGGACCCCGATGGAAAACAAGGATGCTGATGCTCTCTTCATGGTACCACCTAGCCCTACGGGCTAGCCTGTCCTGAAGCGCAGCTTCCGACTTCGCCAACTCGCCCGACGACAGGTCAATATCACTGCAGGCTTCGTCGGACAGGTCGCCGCTGAAATCGCCCGCCGCGCAAAACGTTTTTCCTACCTCATTATCGGCCGAGAACTTAGCCCTGGGCTATGTTCCCCAGGCCCTTCGGGCCGACTACGAGTCGCGGCCTCCTCCGTGTCGCGCCGACACGCCTTCCCTAGCGCCTCACCGGCTGCGAATGCGGATCCTTTGGAACGCTACCTGGCTCTTTAACCGGTTGATCGCCATCACCTCGATCCCGATGATGCGGGTCACAAAATAGGTCGAAAGCCAGGAACAACGCTTTCGAATGCCGGGCAAACCAAAGATTGAAGAGCGGAATCGGGATTATCGTCAACACCAGTGTGACCTCGATCGGCAAACGAACCCAGAAATCCAGAACCAAATAGACGATCATCCCAAGCAGGGCGGCAACTCCATAGTTAATTGCAAAAATGGACAACAAGTAATATCCCGGCTCTCGTTCGTACGGATACCCGCATTTTGGGCATCCATCGAGAGGTTCAAACCAATCCTGCAGCGAGCGAACCTTGTACCACGGGACAAACATAGGGCGTTCGCCGCACGTTGGACACTTCCAGTGCAGCGCATTACCGACCATCCAAAGAAAACGACGGACGGAATAGTCAGATTCATCCGATTGACTCGCCGCCATACCAATAATTTACGCTAATGATGTTTTTTGGTCGATGGAAGAATGGAATTGTATGGGGGCGGTACGACGAGAAATTCCTGGTCCCATCATAGCCAATCCAATTAATCTCTGCTTTTGCGCCTGACCGATGGGCGCGACCCAGAAAGCTCGCCATGTCAACTAACTGAACAGCCGAAATGAAGGAAAAACAGCGCGTCCTGGTCACTGGGTTCGGAATCGTTTCGCCAATCGGGAACGGTGCCGGCGAAACCCTGGCTGGTCTGCAGGCAGGCCGAGATGGAGTTAGTCCGGTGACCGCATTCGACGTGTCCAAAACGCGCTGCAAAACCGCTGGTCAGGTCAATGATGATTGGCTGAAAGATGTTTTCCCCTCCAATCGCCGGACTCAGCGCCTGCACCGAAGTTCATGGATGGTCGCTGCTGCTTTGGTGGAGGCAATGTCGATGGCCGGCACTACGAATCCCGAACTAGTGGTATTTTCAACTTCCGTCGGCGCAATGAGTAATGGAGAGCAATTCTATCGTGCGGTTCTAAAGTCGAAATCGAGACGTTCGATGGCGCGGTGGGTTGGAAACTACATGCCGCAAAAGCCGATCTTGGATGCACTCGAATTGGTTGGCCTGCGGCTTCCGCTGCAAGTTGTGTCGAATGCTTGCTCTTCCGGGACCAATTCAATTGGTCACGCCTTTAACATCATTCGGGATGGATTGAATTCGTGTGTGATTTGCGGAGGATATGATCCGCTGTCGGAGCTGGTTTTTGTCGGATTCGATTCGCTCCAGGCTTCTACCCCAGAAAAAATCCGACCTTTTGATCTGCACCGTTCCGGACTGGTGTTGGGGGAAGGCTCCGCAGTGCTGATTCTTGAATCGGAAGAGTCAGTTCACAAAAGGAAGGCGACGGCTTACGCAGAAATTTCCGGTTATGGAGTCTCAACCGATACCTACCATCTAACTCAGCCAAATCCTTCCGGGGTCGGTCCGCGGCTTTCGATGGAACGTGCGCTTCAATCCGCCGGATCGGATTCGGTTGATTATATCAACGCTCACGGAACAGCAACGCTATATAATGACGCCACGGAAGGAACCGCCATTTCGCAGCTGTTACCGGGCGTACCGGTTAGTTCGACCAAGTCGATGATGGGCCACGCTCTCGGTGCTGCCGGTGCGATCGAAGCAATCTTCTGCGTGCTTGCTTTGCAGGAGCAGTTTCTGCCACCCAACATTCATTTTAGGGAACCTGATCCGACTTGGAGATTTGAGGTGGTTGCCAACCAGTCACGTTCGGCCCCTATTCGAACCGCCCTCTCCAATTCTTTCGGCTTTGGCGGCACCAACGCGTCTTTGTTATTGCGACGGATATGAGCCTTTTTGTTCAAGGGGTCGGAGCCGTCTCCCCGCTCGGTCCTAACGCTGCCACCACCTGGGCTCAACTGCTCGCCGGAAATGAAGCGCCTCGCAAACCTTTGCGGAACGGAGTAACCGGCCGTGAATATTACTACGTACCGGTTCCTGAAAAATTCATTGCCGAAGCCGGTCGCCACCCCCGCCTGCGTCGTTCTGGAACACTTTCGCTAATGGGCGCGGCCGCCGCCTATGACGCTTTGGCGGATGCTGGGTTCCAACCCGAGGTGCAGCTCGGAGCGCGATGCGCAGTGGTTTACGCGATTTGTTCGGGCGGAGTGAATTACTCACGCCGATTCTATCACGAGCTTGTCACCCAGGGCGCCAACGCAGCAAGCCCCATGCTGTTCCCGGAAACAGTATTCAATGCGCCGGCGAGTCATTTAGCCGCTCTGCTAAAGCTGGATGGGCAAAGTTACACACTGGTAGGTGACTCCGCCGTCGGGTTGTCCGCTATTCATTTCGCGGCTCAGCTGCTTACTCATCAAAGCGAGCTCGAGCTTTGCGTTGTAGTCGGCACCGAGGAAGTGGATTGGATACTTTCCGATGCGTTTAATAGCTGGCGCATGGCAACCCGGAATTCGGACTTCGAAGTTTTCGGTAAGCTGTCGGGAACGATTCTTGGCGAAGGTGCGGCGGCGGTCGTGTTAGGGCGTACCAACGGGATCCCTCTCGTCAGGACCGGACCAGGATCAACTTTCTTTTCCAGACAAGATGCGCTCGTTGCCGCTCGGCAGGTCATTCAGCCAATGATTCAGGAAGAAACTCCCGATTGTGTGATTTCCAGCGCCAACGGCACGTTTATCGATCAAATCGAAGGGCGAGTGCTCCAGGAGCTGCTACCCGCGACTTTGGTTTATAGTTATAAACCGGCTCTGGGAGACGCACTTGGTGCAAGCTCACTCTTTCAGACAGTCTTTGCCGCTTTAGCTCTTCGCAACCAGACGGTTCCCGGAACGCGGCGCGGTGGGCACCGGCTTCCCTCCCTCGCTCGTGAGAGTCGTACGATGAAACTGCGCCGGGCTTTGGTAACTGTGATCGGGTTCAGCCAACAGGTGAACTCGTTGTTACTGGGAACTTAGCTTGGTCGTAGCGGCAGCTCGGAGGTGGTCCGCACCTGGAAGGCGCGTTTGCTTGATACTCTCCGCGGAATAGATGATAAGTAAATTTTATGCCCGATAAGCCGGTGGCTCGTTCTTCTGCGGTCGAGGATTACCTGGAGCAGATCCTGGACCTTATCAATACAAAGGGATATGCCCGAGTGGCCGATATTGCTCAAGGCTTGAAGATCTCTCAGGCTAGCGTCACAAACATGGTACAGCGACTTGATGCCGAGGGACTGTTGAAATACGAAAAGTATCGCGGATTGGTGCTGACGACTGCCGGGGAAACGTTGGCTCGCAACATCATGCGACGCCACCAATTGCTAACCGATTTTCTGCGAATGTTGGAGATTGAAGAAGAGGTGGTTTATCACGATGTAGAAGGGATGGAACATCACATCAGCCCACAAACTCTTAATGCAATCGACGCATTAATGGAGGCTCTTCGAAATAATCCCATGGTCCTCTCCAGCATCAAACATCAGCCCCATGGTCACTGAGCACTTCGAGTTCGCTGGTTGGACCGACAATCTCCGGCTCGCCAACGATCAGGTCGAAGTGGTGATCCTCCGAGAGGCCGGTCCAAGGATTATTTCCCTGCGTCCGCTTAACGGCTTCAATGTTTTCAAAGTCGTTGCTGAGGAGAGCGGAAAGTCGCAGGAGGAGACCTGGAAAATTCGGGGTGGCCACCGGCTTTGGACGGCCCCGGAAGATTACGGCGATCCGAACAGTCTTACCTATGTCGTCGATAACTTCCCGGTCGAATACGAAATCAAAGGGGAGTTCCACGCGCAGGTGACCCATTTCATGCAAAAACCGGCACAGATCCGAAGAGATATCTCGGTGCAGTTGGCTGTGGGTGGCCCAAAAATTACCGTCGAACACTTGCTTACTAACCAGGGTAACTCACCTCTTCGATTTGCTCCTTGGGCGCTTTCAGTGATGGCGCCCGGTGGGTCTGCCGTCATCCCGCAGCCTCCGCTCGGAACTCATCCGAAAGACTTTTTGCCCAATCGATCGTTAACCCTGTGGCCGTTTACCGATCTGAGTGATGATCGGATTCGTTTCGGACAGCGTTTTATCCGGTTCCAGCAAGCCGATCGCGGGCCGATTAAATTTGGTTTACGTCATACCGAAAAATGGGCCGGCTATGTCCTGGGAGATCATCTGTTTCTGAAGACCATCCCTTTGATCGAAGGGAAACAGTATCCGGACCTGGGTTCAAATTTCGAACTGTTCACGAACGAGGAGTTTCTTGAGTTGGAGAGTCTCGGCCCGTACGAGGCGATTTCTCCGGGTGAGACCGCGAAGCACACCGAAATCTGGGCGGTATTTTCCGGAATCCGATTACCGCATCTTTATGATGAGGAAGGGTTCGCTGAGGCCATCGATCCTTATCTCAAGCAGCTCTTATGAGACGAACGATCCTCGCCGCTGCGGCGCTCGCAGCCTTGGTGTCGAGTTGTGTTACTGATGAGTTCCAGCAGACCAAAGCGCAAGTGGCGCAGAGTATCGCCGCAGAACAACCAGGCGATTACTACATCGGCCGTCGTTTTTATCGCCGGTATTATTTTTTTTGGGGCTATGTGCGCGGACCACGACAGCCCTGGAGTAGCGGTCAATTGGTGATGCTGAATGAACAAAAGGTTTTGGCCCCCGATCGGCAGGCAAACGCCATGGGTTACGATAATAACACCGAATATCGGCTGGACGGGTATTTTTCAGGCCAGACAGTCTATGAACCCGCATCGAACGCGTTCTATCCTGAGTTTATCCTTACCGGATACAAAGAGATCTCAACAAATCCTCCGCGGATTTTTCGCGATCCGAAGGCTACCGATCCAAATCGGCTGGTGATCGACAAGCCCGAGTGACGTGTTTATCATCAGTCGCGCCTCATAGACTTATGGGGCACTTGCCCGGGAGGGGTTTAACGCGTGCCTGAAACGGAAAAATTCGAACATTTCCAAGTTCTGCGGCGACCCGATGGGTCGCTCTGGGAGTTGGGACGGGGTGCAATGGGAGTCACTTACAAGGCTTTCGATACGAACCTGCGATGCGATGTCGCCCTGAAAGTCATCAATCCGCAGTTCCTGAATAGCGAGACGGCCCGGCAGCGATTTCTGCGAGAAGCGCGTGCCGCAGCTCAGCTTCGACATCCCAATGTTGCCTCCGTTTTCCATCTAGGAAATGTCTCGGACAGCTTCTTCTACGCAATGGAATATGTGGAGGGAGAAACCGTGGAACACCGGGTCGAGCAAGAGGGTTCATTAGACCCCTCCCTCGCAGTGCGAATCACTCGCCAGGTCGCGCGAGCCTTGATTGCCGCAGACAAGCAGCAACTCGTTCATCGGGATATTAAGCCGTCCAATATCATGTTGGTTCGCGATGAAGACGAAGATCATCTGCTAGTCAAAGTGATCGATTTTGGATTGGCGAAATCGCTTTCGTCCGGTGCCGATCAATCCGTGACGGTTACCAGCGGTGGCTTTGTCGGTACGCCGCACTTTGCCAGCCCAGAACAACTCGAAGAGCGAGATATCGATATCCGTTCCGATATTTATTCCTTGGGAGCGACCTTGTGGTTTATGCTTACCGGGAAACCACCTTTCCAAGGATCGATGGCTAGTGTGATCCATCAGCACCTCGGATCGCCGCTTCCGTCGGATGTTTTAACAACTTTCCATCCGCGATTGGCGCGTATTCTCCAGAAGTGTCTGGCGAAAAAACCGGCCGATCGATTCCAGGCTCCGCTTGAAATCAAACAAGCACTGGATGAGGCGCTCACGGATTTAAAGGGTGCTAACTCGACCATCCTCCCCGCCGATTTTCAAGATTCGGCGGCGTCTACTTCGAGTGGCACTGACGGGTTTGTGACTGGCCAGATCATTCAGAATCGTTACGAAATTCTCGGTCAATCGCCGCTGGATGCGACGATCTTCAAAGCAAAGGACTTGCAATCGACCGGCGTACTTGCCCTACGACCGTTTATCGCAACCGGCCGATTCGATACTCAACAGACGGGTGATCTTAAAGCCGAAATCAGTCGATTAAAAAATATCCGTCATCCGAGCCTGACCGAAGTATACGGAATCGAATCATCCGATCGTGGGTTTGTTCTGTTAAGCGAATGGGTGCGAGGCTTTTCTTTTCAGGATCTTCTGCGCGCGCGTCGACTGCTCGGATGGGATGAAACGCTGCGCTTGGTCCGCCCTCTAGCCAAGCTGCTCGACTTTGTCTCGGACAAGAATCTCCTGAAAACAGATCTCACATTGCGGCACGTATATGTCGATCCGGCCGATCCCAGCGATAGCATTTTTGAGCTCCAGCGATTGCCCGTGACCAAATGGCCTCCTTTTCTGGTTAAGCTCGATACTTTGAGCTTGAGCACGGCTTTGCGCAGTCACTTCGTTGGGTCCGCTCAAACGATCGTCCCAGGCCGTCTGCACGCGACATCCCGAACTGCGCCGCAACAATTGGCTCACATGATTTACGAATTGCTCGGCGGCGCCAGCCGGCAGACTCAGACGCCCGCGCCCAATTTTCGCTTCAGCCCGCTTTCTGCTCTTTCCGAGGCCGGCAACGCTATCCTGCGGCCTGCGTTGGTCGGTCCAACCCGTTATGGCTCTGCCATCGACTTTTTGTCTGCTCTTGATCAGGCTGAGACTCAAGCAAAGCGGGGCGCAATTTCCGTGCCGGCGGGAATGCCGGCACCGCTGCCCGATGATTACCCCGCGGCCCAGACCGAACCTCCCCCAGATCAAGACTTGGAAGAGCAACCGAGAACTTCTCGATTCCTTCTCCGAATCATAACCGCGGTTGTCGGGGTGTTTCTTTTGGTCGCCATAGCTGGAGTTCTGACGATCGGCATCTTTCTGCATAAATCCGAGCCCATAAAACCGATAATTCAACAAGGTTTCATTACAGTCACAAGCAAGCCGGACGGAGCGACCGTGAAATCGAACGGGCGCGAACTGGGCAAGACGCCGCTGGTCAAGTATCAGCTCCCGGTCGGCAAGCAGGTCCTTGAAATTGAATTTCCGGGCTATCAACCCCGCTCGGTCGAGGCGGATATAAGCAATGGCTCGATCAATAGCCTCGCGCCAATCGTCCTGGTGAGAGATGTCGGTCAGTTCGTTATCAAAACGAATCCCCCCGGAGTTCCATTTCAGATAGTAGATTCAGAAAACAAGGGGACGTCCGGGATTTCGCCATTAACCGTGCAGAATATGCCTGCCGGCAAATATCAGGTAAAAATCCAGCGGCCCGGTTGGCCGGATATCATCGAAGATGTTGATCTGGCGGCCAACGCTTCGGTGGCTATCCAGCACACGTTCCAGGGAGCAAATGTGTCCCTGAAAAGTGATCCGTCCGGCGCGGCCATCTACTTAGCCGGTGTAGCGATCGGCAAGACACCCCTGAACTACACTCTGCCCTTGGGGCAAGTGGAGCTGACATCGAAAATCGGCTCCTTAGCTCCCGTTACTCAACGGTTTACTCCTGATCCTGACGGAAACTCGGTCATCGAATTCAAGCACACCTACGGTCTGCTCTCGATCACTGCGGACCGCACGGACGCCGAGGTGTTGATTGGCGGCATCAACCTCGGCCGGGTGCCGATTGAGGGTATTTTGCCACCCGGTAGGCACCAAGTAATAGTTAAGACAGCCGGATCTCCTGATCAGACCCGAACTGCGGAAATTCAAGCGAACCATCGGCAGGTGATGCAATTCACTTTCGGTGAAGGTGCTTTGGAGGTGAATCAGTCCAATGAAGCCAACCAGAATGTTCCCACGGCGCAAACGATTCCGCCGCAACCAACCGCTGCACCCACGGCGATCGGAGTCTCCAAGCCAACCAATACGGTCTTTCATGGAAATACTTTTCCGACAGTTCGATCAACGCCTAATCCGAGCCCGTCAGCAGTTATCAGCCGTCCTCGCGTATCAGAGACTCCGGTGTATCGCACCAAAGAACAATGGGAACAGGCAAAGAAAGAGGCCTACCGCAAGTTCGATTCAGATTGGGATGCCCGGAAGGACGCGATGAAGCAGGAGAAGAAGTATTTCGAGTACTGGATCGATCATAGCTCTGGTGCAGTCAAAGATCGGTGGAAATACAAAAAAAAGGTGCTCGAAGATAAGATGGATCAGCTCGATGACCTGAAGGATCGCGCGAAGGACTCGCTCAAGCAGAAGTGGGGCGACGATTGATGCAATGTCTGCTCATGCTGCCCGGCGGCATTTAGTAGTTTGCTTTTCAGCAAGCGGCTCTGCCGTCGAAACCAAACGTATCTCTCCTTTGTGCAAACCAGCAGTTGGTGCAGAAACCGGACTACGAAGGGTCCACCACAATTCTGATCTGGGAATCTTCGCCGGCCGTACGTGGCTCGGTCACGCTCAATGACCTGCCAGGCGTAGTGCTGGCAGAGGGTTGTAAAATCTCGATTCGAATCTTTCCGTGGACGGAGTTCCAGGAACATGGCAGACGCCGCCAGCAGGTCCCGGCGAATTTATCAGCTACATTCGCGCTGCCGCAATAGATCGCTTTGAACATCAAACCCTGGCTTTTGAATAACGCCGTCCGGAAAACCTCCAGTCGCGGTATCGAGCAGTCTGAGAACGAAAGGATGCCGACGCCGATAAATGCAAAAAAAGAAACGCCGATAAGGGTTTTTCGTAGCATGGGCTTCCAGAGTCGGACGGCTAACCGATATCCATAGCAGAGTGTTCGCTCACGGTCAAAAAATTTGCTTGGCGCAGCAGCCGCTCTGCTAGATTCGCGCCAGGGACCGTGGTTCAATGCAATATGGCTTCGACGGAGCGCTCCCATGAAAGTCATTTGATTGAGATCCTCTGCACGTTACAAGATCGCGGAGTCGATTTTGTTGTTGCCGGTGGGGTTGCCGCTGTGCTGCACGGGGTGGAGAGGATGACTCTCGATCTGGATGTTGCGGTTTCCCTCGATCCGAATAATCTGAGATGCTTTTTGTCCGCTCTGGATGAGCTGCGATTGGTTCCACGCGCGCCAATTCCAGCCGATACTATTTTGGACGCCGCGCGGGTAGAGGAGCTTATTCGAGAAAAAAATGCGCTCGTCTTTACGTTTTGGAATCCACAAGAACCTTATCGGCAGATCGATATGTTCTTAACCCGGGAGAATAGTTTTGACGGTCTGGTCGCTGACGCCCATGCTTTGACCATTCGAGGCAGAACCATTCGAGTTGCTTCGCGGCGCAAGTTGATCGAAATGAAAAGTCGCGTTCGACCGATTCGTGAGAAGGACTTGAACGATATAAAAGCCCTCACAAAAATCGACGAGAACAAACCGGCACCTGATGGAAGACCAACTAGAGAGTAGTCCATTTGGAATCAATCTGGCTGTCTGGGCGAAACTGGGATCGGAAGATTTCGATGGCCACACCGAGTTTGCCAGCATGGATGCGGAGCAGCGGCTCACCTGGCTTTCTGAGATTGCCAAATTTGTCCATGACGCACGTCAATATCGGGAAACTGGCGCCTTCCGAAGTCCCTTGGAATAAGAAAATGCTCAAGAAATTGCGCCTTTGGTTGACCTATGGTTTGCCCGAAATGCCAGGCCGAGTCGGGTGACGCATTTTGCCCAAACTGCGGATTGGATCTGCAGATTCATCGACAGGTCGAAACCCTTCAGAAAGAGGTTTCCGAGCTTCGTGGGCTCTTGAGTGATCTTCGATCGAGCCTGGCCCGGAACTCAATCGGAACGAAGGTAGCCGAGATCGGACCAGCTCCGCCGCCGATTCCAGTGCCGCCGCCGCTGCCAGCTCGATCGATCCAAGCTTGGCGTGAATCGGCCACCCCGCCGGCGGGAAACAAGGGCACTCCTCCACCGCGCTCCGCCGAGGTGACTTTGGGTCAACGATGGTTTCTCGGAATTGGCGTGTTCGTGCTGCTCTTGGCAATTGGCTTCTTTCTAAAGTATGCCTTTGATGAACAATGGATCCGACCTCCGGTACAAATCACCTTTGGTATGCTGGTGGGAATTTTGCTGATTGGCGGTGGCGAGATTTGCCGCCGCCGTAAATGGGCCGGATTGGACATCAGCTTTGCTGCTCTGGGTTTGGGCGCCCTCTATCTCAGCGTTTATGCCGCCAACCAGATCTATCGGCTCATGCCCGATGGGCTCACCATATTCGTCGTGCTAATTGTTAGCACGGTCGGGCTCCTCATTTCCTTTCTGTGGGATTCTCGAGTCTTGGGCGTGCTGAGTTTCCTGGGCGGCTATTTGTCACCGCTGCTGTTTCATTCCGACGAGGTCGGTAATTGGGTATTCTTTGGCTACCTGTCCGCTCTCAATATTGCCACCACGCTGTTGGCCTATGTGAAACGCTGGCCCTCGCTCTCGTGGATTGGAGCGATATTGAGCTGGATCGCCTTCCAGGTCTGGTCATCATCTCGTCCAACCCCCGAGCAATGGGGATACGCCTTCGGCTTCACTCAGTTGTCCTTGTTCCTCTACTCGATCTTTCCGTTTTTCCGGATCGGTTCCTTGACCGCTGGCTGGCGGCTTACCGGAGTTTTCATTGCCCTGGTCAACGGCTGGCTTTGCGTCTGGAAATCGGCCGAGCTTCTGCAGTACGACAAAAATCAGTTGTCGATTGTTACACTTGCATACTCAGTTGTTGCTCTCTCACTTGCTCTTGTATTCTGGCGTCGTTCGGAAGGTGCGCCGCCGGCAGCGCCCGGCTCATACGGACCTTCCGTAACCTGGTTGATTGCGCAGGGATTGATCTATCTGCTGCTGACCTGGGCAGTGATCCTTTCAGATAAATGGACAACCCTTTTCTGGGCTGCTCAGATGATCGCTACCTACTGGATTGCGGCCAAAGCCAAGGATCGCGTACTCTTGCAAGGTACGATTATTCTCGGAGCCATCGTAACATTTCGATTTCTTTTCGTCGATGTCGACATTCTTGGCTTCTCTTTGGTCAATCAGCGATTTGTCGACGATCTCTTTTCTCGTTGGCTGGTCGGCTGGTTCGTGATCGCGTGCCTGCTAGCCGTTTGGTGCTTGGCTTCCCGCGGCTTGGTGAATGGAGTCCACCCTGGTTTGGCTCATTGGTTCGAGATTATTGGGATGCTGAGCCTGTTCGGTTTCCTCAATGGAGAACTCGCACGCCTCAGCTGGGATTGGGCGTTCCCGGTCACGTTGGCTGCATTCTCGATCCTCTGGACGCTCTTTGCCGCCTCCTTGCTCGTGACCGGCTTTTTCTGGAAACGCAAGTTTTACCGGATGTGCGCGATCGTCCTCCTATTCATCACAGTTGGGAAAGTACTTATCTTCGATACTGCCGAAGTGAGTGCTCCCTACCGCATATTATCGTGCGCGGTACTGGGAGGCATTCTGGTAGCATTGTCTGCCTTGTACTATCGGTTCGCCGCGCGGTTACTGTCCGCGCGGCCGCCTGACTCCTCCGTTGTAAAGAAATAGATCTATCCAGCAGCAGCTCGGATAGTTGGTAATGCTTCTTCCAGGCTCGCCAGATTATTGATCGACAATACTTCAGTCCCTTTGCGAATCCGGGTCACCAGGCCAGCAAGAACCGAACCTGGGCCAAGCTCCAGGAACAGATCACAGCCGGCTCGATCGATCAGGTATTCGACGCTTTGTACCCATCGAACCGAACCTGTTACCTGATCGCTCAAGGTCGCCTGAATCTCTGCCGGGTCATGTACCGCCGACCCCGTGACGTTCGCCACGACCGTCAAGCGAGGAGCCCGAATGGTGGCTGCGGCCAGCTCAGCCTTCAGCCGTTGTTTAGCGCTGCTCATCAGCCGGGAATGGAAAGCGCCGGCCACTGTTAAGGGTACCGCTCGCCTGACCCCTCTCGCTTTGGCGATCGCGATCGCGTTCTCGATTTTGGGGACTTCACCTGACAAAACGATCTGTCCCGGTGCGTTCAAATTGGCTATATCGACCTCGGCCTCCGCTGCGACTTGGCAGATGAGCGATTCTTCGCCGCCCACGAATGCCGCCATCGTCCCCCTCGTTTCGTTGCAGGCCTCGTCCATAAAACGGCTTCGCTCTGCAACTAAGTGCAGCCCGGTGGCAAAATCGAAGGTCTCCGCGGCTGCATGCGCGGTAAACTCACCCAGAGAAAGTCCAGCAGCAGCGACGGCGGGGATTGGGCCCGCCTCTTCCTCGATCACCCGTAACACCGCCAGACCATGAACATAAAGCACGACTTGGCAATGCCGCGTCTTGGTCAACTCTTCCATCGGACCGTCAAAGGCGAGCTGACTTAGCGGTCTGCCCAGTCGGCGATCAGCTTCCGCGAAGAGATTCGCCGCAACTGCGTAACGGCCAGCGAAATCTTTCCCCATTCCAACTTGCTGTGCACCTTGTCCTGAAAAGAGCAGTCCGATCTTTCTCGGCATACGCCGATCATGAAGGATCAGACCGTGTGCGTCAAATCGCGCCAGCCTGCTGGGCTCTCCACCAATTGTGTGTCAGAGTTAAAATAGGCATCACAAGAGAGTAGGCCGGACGATGCGCTTGCTAAACCGTGGCGACCTGTAAAAACTAACCCACCTTGTGCCCCACACCGGTAACGTGCGCGAAGTTCGCCGGAATGAATCAACGGGCAAAGCAAACCCACACCACCAACCATTGATCCGAATGGAGCCAGTGGCCTTCGATCCAGTACCAACCACGAGGATCTTGAACCCAATGGCCCGGAACCCATTTGGCTACAGGACGAGGAGGGAGAATATAATGACCGGGCACCCAAATATATTTGTGACCATTCCATCGCCAGTGGCCAGGGATCCAAACATAAGTGGGTGCAGGTGGCAACGGGGGCGTTTCGGCAATAACAGCCGGAGGACCGATGCGCACATAGATTCGGGCGTGCGCCTCCGGTGGAATGAAAAGGAAGCCGAAGACAATGAGCGCCAGTAAGCCAGTGCGTACCGGTCGGGATTCAGCTGGGGACTTCGCGATTCTAATCGGCGAATTTTTCATCCACGATCTAATGTTGAGAGACCGGAGAATGCTGCAAGAGAAGCTTAAGTTTGGAGCGTAGCAACTCTTGATAGGAACGGCCTGGCCAACCCTTCAGCGATTGCGCAAAATTTTGTTTGGCGCGAAAGCCGCGACAATTAACCAATTGGGAAGGTATCCCGTCCGGAGATTAGAATGGAACGACTGCCGGAGGCGGGCCTTCGTCGGACGGTTGCAGGGCGAGATGCTTTAATGCGCAGCCTCGTACAAGCTGTTTATCGCTTCCGGGACGCCACCCTGGTTGCCGAAAAGAAGGATGACTTCGGCAACGCGCTTCAGAATCTCTATCGGGAGTTAGAGCGAGCGGAAAGTGTAGTTGGACCTTCCTAACCGTCCCCGGTTCTTTTCGCTCGTTTGGCCCTGAAGAATCCGCGCGATTCTTTCTCTCGTGCCGCCGATCACTATTTTGTGCAGGCGATGGGAGATCAAATCCACTAGATTTCTGAGGCTCCCGGAGATTATAAGTCCGGTGTGAGGTGGGCATAATGTCTGCCGAATTGAGCGGTGAACGCGCAAGGCAAACGGGCCTGTCAGGTTTGCGGCACTGTACTAAGTGGCGATAGCGATTTATGTCCGGTTTGTGCTCTACATGCCGCTCTCAAACCCAAGAGTGATTCTTGTTCGGATATTTCTTCCGAGTTTCGCTTTGAGCACTACCAGGTTCTCAAGAACGAAGACGAAATACCGATCGAGCTCGGACACGGCGCAATGGGAGTCACTTACAAAGCCTTTGACGTCCATCTGGAACGCCCGGTTGCCTTGAAGATCATTAGCGCTCGATTCATCGGCGACGAGTCAGCCCGGCACCGTTTTGTCCGGGAAGCCCGAGCGGCGGGCAGCGTCCGTCATCCCAATGTGGCCTCGGTGTTCCATCTGGGCGAAACCGGCGGCAACTACTTTTACGCGATGGAGTTTGTCGAAGGTGAAACATTGGAAAAACTTATCCAGCGGTCCGGCAAGTTGGATACAGATGTAGCCCTCGAAGTAGTGGGACAAGTCGCCGCTGGGTTAACGGCCATCCACAAACAGCATCTGGTCCATCGGGACATCAAACCCAGCAATATAATGGTCAGTTTAGAGGATGGCCGGGTGGAGAGCGCCAAAATCATCGACCTTGGCCTGGCGAAAGGAGTGGTCGAACAAGACACGATTTCGACTGCGGGAAGTTTTACCGGCACACCCGGCTATGCTAGCCCTGAACAGTTTGCCGGGATCGGTACCGATATTCGTTCCGACTTGTATTCATTGGGGGTCACGCTTTGGGAAATGCTTTCGGGGAAGCTACCTTTCCAAGGCTCTGCTGCAGAGCTGATGTACCAGCATCTACATGCTCCGCTTCCGAGCGAAAAATTGAAGAGCGTTCCGGCGCCGATTATCGTGTTGATGGAAATTCTGCTGGCCAAAGATCCGGGCCAACGTTTTCCAGGGCCGGCTCAACTGCAGAAAGCTCTGCCAAGAGTGAGAGAAGCGATTGATTCCAGGTTACGTCTGACCGCAAACGATCTGCGCTCGATTGGTAATCAATCGACCGAGCAATCCAAAGGAATCCAACAAAAGTCGGGAAGGCATCTTCTTCGCTGGCTGGCGGTGTCCGGCCTGTGCTTGACCGGATTACTGCTCGGCTGGTTTTATTTCTCCGGTAAAAAGGGGCCTTATTTAAACCAGCGAGGTGTCGAAGCGACGCCAGCCGAAAAGAGCATCGCGGTTCTTCCCTTCGAAAGCCTCAGCGCCAATAAGGACGACACCTACTTTGCGGACGGTGTCCAGGACGAGATCCTCAACAACCTGGCCAAGATCGTTCAGCTCAAGGTGATCAGCCGTACCTCGGTGATGCAGTATCGGGCGGACGCCAAACGCGATTTGCGCCAAATCGCCAATGCCTTGGGTGTGGCTCATGTGCTCGAGGGAACTGTTCGTCGGGATGGAAACCATGTCCGTGTTAGTACGGAGTTAGTCGATGCTCGTAACGACAACACGATCTGGGCGGAGAGTTATGATCGGGATCTCACCGATATATTTGCCATCCAGAGCGAGGTAGCTCAGACCATCGTCAGAAAGCTGAACGCTACGCTTTCACCAGATGAGAAGAGGTCGATTGAAGCAAAGCCGACTGACAATCTCGAAGCCTATGACCTCTATTTGCGTGCCAATGAGTTGATTATGATCGCTAGCGCCTCTTTGGCTTCCGGAGATATTGAGAGACCGGCGGGTGAAGCTATTGGTTTTCTGGAGCGGGCCATCCAACTCGATCCTAAGTTCACGCTTGCCTACTGCGCGTCTGGGTTAGCCCACGACATTCTGTATTATTACCCCGACGCGACGCCAGAGCGGCGCGCCCTGGCAGATGCGGCGATTAACAGCGCATTACGCTTACAGCCTGATCTTCCCGAGGTTCGCTTGGCCTATGCTTACCACCTCTATTACGGTTATCAGGACTACGAGCAAGCACGGGCGCAATTGGCGATCGCCAAGCGCAGCTTGCCAAACGATGTCAAGGCGATCGCGCTCCAAGCCTACATTGATCGTCAGCAGGGTAACTTCGAAAAAGCGATCCAGCAGCTTAGAGAAGCGATTACGCTGGATCCGCGCAATAAAGTTTCACTGCAAGAGCTCGAATTCACGCTTTATTGCACGCGCCAGTTTAGCGCGGCCGAACAGATATACGATCGGTTGCAGGAAATTTCTCCCGACGACCTCGACCTGAGGGTCCAAAGGGCGGCGGATATGGTCGATAAGAACGGAGACATTACCGCGCTGCGTTCGGCGATTGCCACCCTTCACCCATCCACGGCGAACGATCGAAACGTGCTCACTTGGCGTTTGTTTGTGGCCGAATACGATCGCAATTGGGCGCAAGCGAAGGAAATCATCGAAAAAATGAAAGGCAGTGAGGACCTCGGTCTCTTTGCTATGGGATGGTGGCCGGTTCCCGTTGGCTGTCACTCCATTCTAATCGCTCGGCTCCAGGGAGAACCCGCTGGTGCAAAGCCCAGCTTTGCTGAAGTACGAGGGCAAATGAATCAGAAGATCCAGAAGTCACCACAAAATGCCGCACCACTGCTTAGCCAGTTGGCAGTCGTGGATGCCTTGCTTGATAACAAAGAAGCAGCCGTATCCGAAGCTAAACGCGCCGTCGAACTGTTTCCGATTTCAAAAGATGCTCTACGAGGCCCGCGTACCCTGGTCAATCTGGCCGTGGTCTACGCTTGGACCAACGAGCTGAATTTGGCCTTTGCAACATTGGATTCAGTGACGAAAACGCCGTTTGGTATTTACTACGGCGAATTGAAGCTCAATCCAATCTGGGAACCGCTTCGGAAGGATCCGCGTTTTGAGAAGCTCTTAGCCGAGTTGGCACCGCGGGATTGAGAGGTTCTGGCGAAGCTTGCCGGCGTTTGGCGGCTAGGCAAGCGGAAGCGCGGATCGGTAACAATAAGCAGCATGTGCCGGTTTTCTCGTTGTCTTGCCTTCCTCTTCATTACGCAAGAGATTCTTCCGATCGCACACGCTCAAACGGCCGCCGTCATTCCAGCCGACGAAGCCCTGACATAGGGGCGCCCTTGTTCTGAATCTTACACTAGAGCCCTCCGTTCTCAGTCGCGTTCCAAAAGGGAGGTTTAAGGCGCCTATCGATTTCGTCCGGGTTTTGCCGATCTTCGAGTACGATTTGCCAATCTCTCTACTGCCGTGGGCATTGTTGGCGTTGCTCGATCCGGAGGGATGCCAGAGCGGATCCAATGGGTAAAGCCGGTCTTTGTCTGCGAGGTTGTCTTTGCGGAATGGACTCTCGACGGCGACTTACGGCAGACGACTTTCCTCGGCTGGCGGGATGATAAGACCCCGACTGAAATAGTCGTTGAATAAATCCCGGATAGCCACGAACCGGCAGAAGTGATTTGCGATGATTGCGATCAGTCTGCCGAAGGAGAAAGTGATCAGAACGGGGTGGAGTGAGCCCGTTCCTGCATTGCCAGCCCTGCTCTTCTCGCTTCCGCTTGGTCGCTTCCATCTCTTATCTCAGGTTGTGACCCACATAAAAACTTCAAGCCGCCCTCGCAGCAAGCCGAAGCTCCGAGAGTCGCAAGCATTCCGGAAACCAAAAATGTGTTTCCGCTCCGATTTGATTCTCTGGGTTCAAACACAGCAAAAATAAAGCTTAAACTCCCGTGCGGTGATAATCGGATATTTTGATTCCATATCAGGTTTGCTGATGAGGCGAGCCTTCTTGCGTTCCCGCGTACAGTGAGCCGACTTAAATGAGCCGCCAACCCCTTTTTCAATCGATCAACACTCCCTCGTGCCGCCGATCACGATTTTGTGCAAGCCATGGGAGACCGAATCGACTAGAACTCTAGTTGCCCTGGGAGGCTAGAGTGATGAAAACGAAAAGCAAGCGGGCCCGTCCGGTTTGCGGCACGCTGTTTCCAGACGACAGCGAGTCATGCCCGGTTTGCGCCCTGCAGGGTGCTCTCGGCAATGAGCAGTCAATTAGTGAATCACCCACAGAGCCAGCTCTTTCCTCTTCCCAGCTCCGGTTCGAGCATTACCAGATCCTAACGCTCGATGACGGAACGCCGCTCGAACTGGGCCGCGGTGCGATGGGAGTGACTTACAAAGCGCTCGATGTAAATCTTCGATATGCGGTAGCGTTGAAGGTCATTAATACCCAATTCATCGGCGACGAATCGGCCCGTCGGCGGTTTGTGCGAGAGGCCCGCGCTGCGGCGAGCGAGCGTCACCCGAACGTCGCTTCTGTGTTTCACCTGGGGAAGAGCGGCGACAGTTACTTCTATGCGATCGAGTTTGTCGACGGAGAATCGCTGGACAAGGTGATCCGACGTTCCAGCCGATTGATGGAATCGCAGCAGAATCAAAGCAATCGACACAACGTTTTCACCCTCTTTTGACCGGCGCGAGGATGCGTGCTTTCATGCCAGAACCCTCAGATCGCAGTCTCCCAGAAGGAAGGTTTAAGGCGCCTATCGATTTCGTCCGGGTTTTGCCGATCTTCGAGTACGATTTGCCAATCCCTACTGCCGTGGCATTGTTGGCGTTGCTCGATCCGGAGGGATGGCAGAGCGGTTTAATGCACCGGTCTTGAAAGCCAAGTAACTCACTAGGGGGCAGTAACTTACGTAGACAAGGATGCGAACGAATGCGTTGCTTTGCGCACCGTTTTCAGTTTGTATCTGTCAATATCTTGTCAACAGACTTGGCCTATGGGCCTGTTATTTTGCGCGCCAGGGGCCGTCCGCGGTAGAAGGGCTTAGGCTAATGTCCAGTCAACCTCCGAACTGGACTTGTGGATGC